>Ga0163219_100289_pt1 | contig 13860 bp, 10 predicted proteins | sample MSEWel2016_04_06_FD_113150 | JGI IMG/M metagenome (GOLD analysis project Ga0163219, IMG submission 113150) | Subsurface microbial communities from deep shales in West Virginia, USA - MSEEL Well Study Marcellus 3H_2016_04_06 ...
ACGGCTTCCCGGCCGGCAAGATCCTCATCCCGGAGCTCGACGGCCGCTTCGGCCTCAGCCGTGAGGACGCCGCCCCCGTGCAGGAGCCGCACCGGCTGCCCGCCGCCGCGGCCTCCAGCCCCGACTGGCACAACCTGCGCGCCCGCCTGCTGCTCGATCTCGACGAGCAGCTGGAGCAGGCCGGCTCCGACGCCGAGCGCGAGGCCCTGCTGCGCCGGCTGGCCGCCAGCTTGGCCGTTGACGAAGGTCAAGGCGGCCGCCGCCGCGCGAAGGCCATCTAGCCGCGCAACCGCAGGAGCCCCCATGGCCAAGTCGATGACCAAGAAGATCGCCAACGACGTCGAGGACACCCTCGAGGACGTCGCCCACGCGCTGAAGAAGGCCGCCGAGTCGGCGACCAGCGAGACCGAGGACGCCGTCGTCAAGGCCGCCAAGGCGGTGACCCGCGCCGCCGAGCAGCTCGCCGCCGTCGCCAAGCCGCGCGCCAAGGCCCTCGCCGACCGGGCCGTCACCGAGGCGAAGGAGCATCCGATCGCCACGGCCGCCGCCGCCATCACCGCCGCCGCCGCCCTGATCAGCCTGCTGGCCGCCACCCGCCGCAAGGCCGACTGAGCGCCCGGAGGGGCCCGGCCCCGGCGCGCCGTGCGCCGGGCCGCCACCCTCCGTCCGCACAACCGAAGGCCGAGCGCCGCGGCCTGCGCTCGACCGGCGGTGTGCGCCCGATTCCCCGTTTGACGTACGGTTAACCTGCTAACGGCATTCTCCCGAAAAAAGACAACAACGTTACGGGGGAGGGGCTGTTGGAGCGATCCAAGGGCGCCGCGGAGCCGATCGAGCAGACGCCGGCGGACCAGGGGTCCAGCGGCCTTAGCCTCTATGCGGCTTCCGCTCGCAATCTCGTGCCGCGCATCCTGTCGAGCGTGGCGGTCATCGCCGTGGCGGCGTTCTACGTCTCGCCGCTGTGGACCGGCCTCTGGGCGCTCGCCGTCTGGGCCGGCCTGTTCGCCAACATCAGCCTCATGGAAGGGCTGGAGCGGACGACCGACGAGGCCACCACGCGGCGGCTCTGGCTCGGCCTGAACATCAACGCCGCCCTAGGCGTCTTCGTCCAGTGCGTGATGATCATCGCGCTCTGGGAGTCCGGCTACGCCGTGGCCGGCACCTTCGCCCTCTCCATCGCCTTCATCGGCGCCACCTACGTCCTCCTCCAGTACTACGCCAACCTGCCGCTGTTCCGGCTGCTGGTGACGCCCTACCTGGGCGTGCTGATCTGGATCGCGGTGGACCTCGTCTGGACCGCGCGCACGCCCATGGCCGCGGTGGCGGCCATCGCCGCGGCGGTGAGCTGCGCCAACTTCTTCTACCTGTCGCGCCGGATGCTCGACCGCTCCCGCACGGCGCTGCGCCAGGCGCGCGCCCGGGCCGAGGCCGGGGAGCTGGCCGCCGAGGCCGCCAACGCCGCCAAGAGCACCTTCCTGGCCACCATGAGCCACGAGATCCGCACGCCCCTGAACGGCGTGCTCGGCATGGCCCAGGCGATGTCGGCCGACCGGCTCACCGGGATCCAGCGCGAGCGGCTGTCGGTGATCCAGCAGTCGGGGGAGGCGCTGCTCGCCATCCTCAACGACGTGCTCGACCTCTCGAAGATCGAGGCCGGCAAGCTGGAGCTTGAGACCATCGAGTTCGACCTGGGCGAGGTGGTGCGCGGCGCGCATTCGGCGTTCACGGCGCTCGCCAACAAGAAGGGCCTGTCGTTCGCCGTCGACATCGAGGCGGCGCGCGGCCGCTACCGGGGCGATCCCACGCGGCTGCGGCAGATCCTCTACAACCTGATCTCCAACGCCCTGAAGTTCACCGAGCACGGCGAGGTGCGGGTGACCGCCGAGCGCCGCGGGGAGCTCCTCGAGATCGCGGTGAAGGACACCGGCGTCGGCATCTCGGAGGAGGGCCTGGCGCGGCTGTTCGACAAGTTCGACCAGCTCGACTCCTCCACCACCCGCAAGTTCGGCGGCACGGGCCTGGGCCTCGCCATCTGCCATGAGCTGGCCCTGCTGATGGGCGGCGAGATGGCGGTGGAGAGCGAGCTCGGGAAGGGCTCGCGGTTCATCCTGCGCGTGCCGCTGGAGCGGGTGGGTGAGGCGCGCACGGCGCCGGAATACGCCCCGCCGCCGCCCAACCAGCGCGCGGCGCTGGCCCTGCGGGTGCTGGCTGCCGAGGACAACACCGTCAACCAGCTGGTCCTGAAGACCCTGCTGCACCAGCTGGGCGTCGAGCCCGTGGTGGTGGAGAGCGGACAGGCGGCTCTGGCGGCCTGGGAAGGCGCCCACTGGGACGTCATCCTGATGGACATTCAGATGCCGGACATGGACGGCGTCACCGCCACCGCCCGCATCCGCGAGCGCGAGCGGGCCACCGGCCGGGCCCGCACGCCCATCGTCGCGCTCACCGCCAACGCCATGTCGCACCAGGTGGAGCAGTACCTGGCCGCCGGCATGGACGGCCACGTGGCCAAGCCGATCGAGGCCATGGCCCTGTTCCAGGCCCTGGTGGACGCCACCGAGGGAGGCGGCGAGGCCGCGGACCCCGCCGCCGAGGTGGCCTAGCCGCCGGTCACTTGTAGCGCTCGAACCAGGCCAGGATCGCCTCGGCCTTGGCGGCGGACTGCGACGGGCGGCCGGTCAGGCCGTGGCCGGCGCCCGGCACGCGCACCAGGGCGGTGGGCACGCCGCGGTACTGCAGCGCCTGGAAGTACTGTTCCGATTCCGAGGGCGGGGTGCGGTAGTCCTCCTCGCCGACCACCACCAGGGTGGGCGTCTTCACATTGCCCACCAGGGACAGCGGGGAGCGGGCCCAGTACCCCTGCGGATCCTCCCACGGCATCTTCCCGAACCAGTAGGGGCCGAAGAAGGTGTACATGTCCGCGGTCAAGACGTGGCTGGTCCAGTTGATCACCGGCTTCTGGGTGGCGGCGGCCTTGAAGCGGTCGGTCTTGCCGACGATCCAGGAGGTCAGGGTGCCGCCGCCGGAGCCGCCGGTGACATAGAGCCGGTTCGGATCCACGTAGCCCTTGGCGATCGCCGCATCCACGACGCTCATCAGGTCGTCGTAGTCGTGGCTGGGATAGTTGCGGTCGATCTCGTTGGCGAAGGCCTCGCCGTAGGAGGTGGAGCCCCGCGGGTTGGCGTAGACCACGACGTAGCCCGCCCGGGCGTAGAGCTGCACGTCGGTGGAGAAGTAGGGCCCGTAGGCCTGGAACGGCCCGCCGTGGATCTCCAGGATCAGCGGATACTTCCTCGACGGGTCGAAGTTGGGCGGCAGGGCGATCCAGGCGTCGATCGGCTTCCTGTCGTGGCTGGAGACGGTGGGCAGGTGCTCCACGCGCGCCAGCGTCTTGCCCGCGAAGAGGTCGTCGTTCAGGCGCGTCAGGCGCTGCACCCGGCCGCCGCGGACGACGGCGATGTCCGACGGGTGCTCCGGCGTGTTGAGGGTGAAGGCCACCAAGCCGTTGCGGCCGGTGGAGAACTGCCCGCCGCTGTAGGGGCGGTCGAGGGACGAGCCGCCCAGGCCCTGGGCCACTGTCTCGATCCGCCCGTCGAGGCTGACCCGGGCGACCTTGCTGATCCCCTTGTCGTCGTAGTCCACGTAGATGCTGCGGCCGTCGGCGGCCCACTCCGGCGCGCCGACGCTGCGGTCCAGGCTCCCGGTGAGCACCCGCACGTTGCGGCCATCGCGGTCCATCACATAGAGCCGCTGGTTCTCGTAGCCGCGGCGCCGCTGGTCGTCGAAGCCCACGTAGGCGATCTTCGAGCCGTCCGGCGAGACGGCCGGCGCCTGGTCGGGGCCGATCCGGTTGGTGAGCCGCGTCAGCGTCCCGTCCGCCACGGTGACCTGGTAGATCTCACTCTCCTGAGGATCGCGCCGCCAGTTCTCGGCGCGGTTGGAGGCGAACAGCACGGCCCGGCCGTCGCGGGTGAAGCTGATCGGCCCGGCGTTGTCGAACTTGCCGAAGGTGAGCTGGCGCGGCGAGCCGCCGTCGGCGGAGACGGCGAACACGTGGCGGTGGCCGGGCTTGAGGTAGCCCTGGCCGTCGGCGCGGTAGATGACCTGGTCGATCACCTTCAGCGGCTCGGCCCACTTGGCGCCCTCCGGCTTCCGCAGCGGCGAGCCCAGGGAGGCGCCTTCGTCGAGCACCAGCATGGTGAAGGCGAGGGTGCGGCCGTCCGGCGACCAGGCGATGTCGTTGGGGGCCTGCTCCAGCGTCGCCACCCGGGCCGAGCGGCCCGAAGCCATCCAGCGGACGTAGAGCTGGGGCGGGCCGCCCGGGGCGGCGACCACATAGGCCAGCCGCGAGCCGTCCGGCGACCAGCGCGGCGTCATGCTCGAATTGTCCTCGGCCACGAGCGGCGACTGGGCGCCGGTGGCGGGGTCGACCAGCCAGATCGAACGCCGGCCGGCGTCGGTCATGATGTCGTAGGTGGTCCGCACATAGGCGATGGCGCCGCCGTCCGGGCGCACCTGCGGATCGCCGGCCGTGCGCAGGCCGAAGAGGTCGCGCGGGGTGAAGGTGCGCGACGGGCCGTCGGCGACCTGCGCCGCCACCGGGGCGGACAAGAGAGCCGCCGCCGCCAGGGCGGCGGAAACGAAGAGTCGAAGACGCATGGAAGACCCCCACCTGCGACAAAAAATCCGTGCCCGCATAAACGGCTTCCTAACCGCGATGCGTCAATCTCCGTGGTTGATCTTCGAGAGTGACCCATGGCCCGCCGTTCGTTGCCCAGCGCCAGCCTGCGCCCCGACGATTTGTCGGCGCTCAAGGTGCTGATCGTCGACGACAACGCCAACGTGCAGCGGCTGATCGGCGACGTGCTGCGCGCCGGCGGCGTGGGCGCCGTGGAGATGGCCGAGGACGGCCTGCGCGCGCGCCAGATGCTGGCCCGCTGGGACCCGGACATCATCTTCTCGGACTGGAACATGCCGGTCATGGGCGGGTTGGAGCTCACCCGCTCGATCCGCCGCGCCGCCATCACCCCCGACCGCCGGGTGCCGAACCCGGAGGTGCCGGTGGTCATCGTCACCGCCCACCGCAGCCAGCGCGAGGTGGAGGAGGCCCGCCGGGCCGGGGTCAACGAGTTCGTCATCAAGCCGTTCACGCCCGCGGCCCTGCTCTCGCGCATCCAGCTGGTGCTCACCAAGCCCAGGCCGTTCATAGTCAGCGAGTCCTACATCGGCCCCGACCGCCGCCGCCGCGTGGAGCTGAGCTACTCGGGCCCGCTGCGGCGGATGAGCGATCCCGAGGAGGTGGTGGACGCCGTCGAACGCACGTCCACCCGCGAGACCATCAGCGTCGAGCTGGAGGCCCTGCGCCGCCTGATCCAGGTGCGCGGCGGGGTGGACCGCGAGACCCTGAAGATGACCTACCGGGTGATGCAGCACACCAGCTTCCGCGCGCGGCAGGTCCGCGACGCCATGGTGGAGCGGGCCTCGAACCTGCTGATCGAATACGTGGACGCGCTCGGCGGTCCCGACCAGTGCGACCCGAAGGTGCTGGACATCCACTTCAAGGCGATCGGCACCATCCTGGAGACCCCGCCCGAGGAGTCCAAGGACGCCGCCAAGCTGGTCAGCCACCTCTCTGCGGTGGTGAAGCAGAAGATCGCCCGGGCCAAGAAGGCGGCGTGACCCGGCCGGCCGCGGCGGCTAAAGACCCCCGCCATGGCCGAAGCCTTCAACGACAAGACCCTCCCCGCAGCCAAGGCCGAGCGCTACGCCGCCGTCGCCGAGGAGATCGCCGCCGTCCTGGACGGCGAGCCCAACCTGACCGCGCGCATGGCGACCGTCGGCTCCATGCTGGCCAACAGCTTCGAGGACTTCTTCTGGACCGGCTTCTACGTGGTCGATCCCGACAAGCCGGACGAGCTGGTGGTGGGGCCCTACCAGGGGACGCTCGGCTGCCTGCGCATCGCCTTCGGCCGCGGCGTCTGCGGGACGGCGGCGCGCACCCGGCAGACCCAGGTCGTGGAGGACGTCCACGCCTTCCCGGGCCACATCGCCTGCGACAGCCGCTCGGCCAGCGAGATCGTGGTGCCGGTGGTGGACGCCCAGGGCCGGCTGATCGCCGTCTTCGACGTGGATTCGGAGCGGCCCGCCGCCTTCGACGCGGTCGACGCCGAGTGGCTGGAGCGGATCCTGCTCAGGACCTTCGCCGGGGCCTGAGGCCGGTCAACTCCGCGGGAGGTTGACGTGTCCGTCACCCGCCCCCCTTTTCTTACGCAGCGGCGCCCTCATACAGTTGTTTCGACGCGCTGAACGCGCACGGATTTCGAGGAGCTAGAGACATGGCCGAGGCCTATATCGTTGCTGCGACGCGCACCGCCGGCGGGCGCAAGGGCGGGCGCCTTCGGGAATGGCACCCGGCCGACCTGGGCGCGGTGGTCCTGAACGAGCTGATGGACCGCACCGGCGTCGATCCGGCGGCCGTCGAAGACGTGGTCATGGGCTGCGTCATGCAGGTGGGCGAGCAGTCCACGAACATCGCCCGCAACGCGGTGCTGGCCTCCAAGTTGCCGGAAAGCGTGCCCGCCACCTCGGTGGACCGCCAGTGCGGCTCCTCCCAGCAGGCCCTGCAGTTCGCCGCCCAGGCGGTGATGAGCGGCACCATGGACGTGGTGATCGCCTCGGGCGTGGAGAGCATGACCCGCGTGCCCATGGGCCTGTCGGTCGCCCTGCCGGCCAAGGAAGGCTTCGGCGTGCCGAAGAGCCCGCGGATGGAGGAACGCTATCCGAACATCCAGTTCAGCCAGTTCATGGGCGCCGAGATGGTCGCCGAGAAGTACGGCCTGACCAAGGACCAGCTCGACGAGTACGGCTACCTCTCCCACCAGCGCGCCATCGCCGCGACCCAGGGCGGGGCGTTCAAGGAAGAGATCGTCGCCATCGACGGTAAGGACGCCGAGGGCAACTCGCTGCGCCACGACAGCGATGAGGGCATCCGCTACGACGCCAGCCTGGAAGGCATGCGCGGCGTGAAGCTGCTCAAGGAAGGCGGCCGGATCACGGCGGCGACCTCCAGCCAGATCTGCGACGGCGCCTCCGGCGTGATGGTCGTCTCGGAGAAGGCGCTGAAGGAGCACAACCTGACGCCGATGGCCCGCATCCACCACCTGTCGGTGCTGGGCCACGATCCCGTCATCATGCTGGAAGCCCCGCTGCCGGCCACAGAGCGGGCGCTGAAGCGCGCCGGCATGTCCGTGGACGACATCGACCTCTACGAGGTCAACGAGGCCTTCGCCTCCGTGCCGGTGGCCTTCCTGCAGAAGCTGGGCGCCGACCCGGACCGCCTGAACGTCAACGGCGGCGCCATCGCGCTCGGCCACCCGCTCGGCGCCTCGGGCACCAAGCTGATGACCACGCTGCTCTACGCCCTGAAGAACCGGAACAAGAGGTTCGGCCTCCAGACGATGTGCGAAGGCGGCGGCCTGGCCAACGTCACCATCGTCGAGCGGCTGTAGTTTTCCACCTCATGCTCGTCATCCCCGGCCTCGTGCCGGGGATCCATGAACGCGGGCCCTTGCGGTCCGGTCCCGAAATGCGGTGTTCATGGATGGCCGGGATAAGCCCGGCCATGACGGGGTGATATTGTGGCTGGACGGGTTTTCGCGATCACGGGCGCGTTCGGCGTCCTCGGCTCGGCGCTCGCCCGGGCCGCCGCGGCGCAGGGCCATCGCCTGGCGCTGATCGACTATGCCCCGCAGGCCTCGGCGGACCTGCCATCGGGCGGCGACGTCCTGGTCCAGCCCGGCGTGGACCTCACCGACGCCAACGCCGCCGGCGCGGCCATCGACGCCGTGGCCGAGCGGTTCGGCGGGCTCGACGCGCTCCTCAACATCGCCGGCGGCTTCAGGTGGGAGACGGTGGCCGGCGGCTCCATGGAGAGCTGGTACTCGCTCTACCGGCTGAACGTGCTGACGGCGTCCAACGCCTCGAGGTCGGCCATGCCGCACCTGAAGCGCAGCGCCGCGGGCCGGATCGTCAACGTCGGCTCCAACGCCGCCCTGAAGGCCGGGATCGGCATGGGCGCCTACGCCGCCGCCAAAGCCGGCGTGCACAGCCTGACCCAGGCGCTCGCCGAGGAACTCAAGGACGACGGCGTGACCGTCAACGCCGTCCTGCCCTCGATCATCGACACGCCCGTCAACCGCGCCGACATGCCCAAGGCCGACGTCTCCACGTGGGTCGCGCCCGACGACCTGGCCGCCGTGATCCTGTTCCTGGCCAGCGAGGAGGCCCGCGCGATGACCGGGGCGCTGGTGCCGGTGACCGGCCGCGTCTGAGCGCGCCGGGCGGACCGTGTTACGCGAAAGCCGCACCGTTTCTTCGAAATCTCAGGATCGGCCGAACGGCGCTTCCTGAGGCCCGCGAACCCCGCCATATCGAAAGGCGGGGAGGGGGCGTCCATGAGCTCCTGGATCATGATCGCGGCCGCCGCGCAGCCGGCGACGGCGCAGGAAGCCGTGGCGGTGCAGCCGCCGGCGGCGCCGGAACGCGGCGTCATCGCCTATCCGCCGGCCTTCTTCGCCGAGGCCGCGCCGGTGAACGCCTACGACATGGTCGTGCGCCTGCCGGGCTTCACCTTCGACAAGGGCCAGACGGTGCGCGGCCTGGCCGGCTCGGGCGGCAACGTCCTGATCGACGGCGCGCCGCCGGTCTCCAAGAACGACCCGCTCGACGAGATCCTCAAGCGTATCCCGGCCGGCGCGGTCGAGCGGGTGGAGGTGATCCGCGGCGGCGCGCCCGGCATCGACATGGAAGGCCGCACGGTGATGGCCAATGTCGTGCGCAAGCAGACGGGCGGCTTCCGCGGCGCGGTGATGCCGGGCTCCTACTTCGTCTACGACGGACGCACGCTCACCGGCATCCGCGCCGAGGCCCAGTGGCGCTGGGCAGGCGGCCGCTCGGGCGAGCTCGCCCAGGTGTATGGCCGCGGCCCCAGCGACGACCTCGGGGACGGGATCCGCACCCGCTATGGGCCCGACGGCCGGGTGATCCTGCGCTCCGACGTGGACGCCGACGGCCACGGCCTGCGCCAGTGGACCACCGGGGCCTACGAGACGCCCTTCGCCGGCGGGCGCGCCCGGCTCAATGGCGCCTTCATGCTGACGCCGGCCAGCGTCGAGATCTACGACCGCATCCAGGGCGGCGGGCTGGAATACGAGTACGACAACATCAAACGCCTGCAGGCGGAGCTCGGCGGCCGCTACAGCCGCACGATCACCGCCACCCTCTCGATGGAGGCGGTGGCCTTCCAGCAGTGGAACAACAACCGCACGACGGTGCATTTCGAGGCGCCCGGCCTCGTGCGCGACTTCCGGCTCGAGAAGAAGACGACCGAGACGGTGGGCCGCCTGCACTTCCGCCTGCGGCATAGCCCGGAGCTCTCGGTCGAGGCGGGCCTGGAGGGCGCCCTCAACCGGCTGGACAGCGAGACCGACCTGGCGGTCAACGGCCGCGCCGTCTTCATCCCGGCGGCCAATGTCCAGGTGGAGGAGACCCGCGGCGAGGTGTTCGCCCGCGGGACCTGGCGGCCCAACCCGCGCCTGACCCTGGAGGCCGGCGTGCGGCAGGAGGGCTCCACCGTCACCACCGAGGGCGACCTCAGCCTGGAGAAGACGCTCACCTACACCAAGCCGCGCCTGGCCATGACCTGGGCGCCGGACGCCGCCACCCAGGTCCGCGCGCGGATCGAGCGGGAGGTTGGCCAGCTCAACTTCGACGACTTCGTGGCCTCCCAGAGCGTCGGCTCGCTCGGCGTGATCGTGGCCGGCAACCCGAACCTCAAACCGCAGCAGGCCTGGGTCGCCGAGGCGGCCTGGGAGCGCCGCTTCCTGGGCAGCGCCGCGGTCGTGCTGACCGCCCGCCACTACGAGATCCGCGACACGGTGGACCGCGGCCCCGCCCGCTTCGATGAAGGCCCGCGCCGGGGCGAGATCATCCTCGATCCGGTCACCGGCCTGCCGGTCGCCGACCGGCCGGAGAACATCGGCAAGGGGACCAAGGACGAGCTGCAGGCCAGCCTCACCCTGCCGCTCGACCGCATCTTCATCCGCGCCGCCCAGTTCAAGGCCCAGGCCACCTGGCGGCGGACCGAGGTGACCGATCCGATCACCGGGGAGGAGCGCGAGATCAGCCTCGTCCATCCGGTCGACTGGGAGGCTCACTTCAGCCAGGACCTGCCGGCCTGGAAGTCCACCTGGGGGATCGACGCCTCCGGCGGCTTCCGCGAGCGGGCCTACCGCCTCTCGGAGGTGGAGACCAAGAAGCAGTCCACCTGGGTGGTGGTCTACGGCGAGTACAAGCCCAGGCCCGACTGGATCATCCGGCTGGAGGCCCAGGGCGCCTCGATGCGCAACGTGAAGCGTATCCGCGAGGTCTATCGCGGGGTGCGCGATCCCAGCCGCCTGAACTTCATCGACGTCCGTGACCTGGAGTGGGGCGGCAGCCTCTACCTGCGCGTCCGCAAGGTGTTCGGCTAGGGCTTCGGCGTCAGCGTCAGCACCGCCTCGGTGTCGCGCTCCACGGCCGGGCGGGTGAACCGGAGCGGGAAGTAGCTCCCGGCCGCCCAGAGCGGGAAGAGGTCCCGGTAGTGCGGGCTGAACGGGTCGCCCGACTGGCCCGGCGTGTTCACGGCCATCGAATTGTCCCAGGCGCCCACGTCGAGCACCAGCCGCACGGAGGCGCCGGCGGTCTGGCGGAAGTCCGAGGCGCGCCAGGTGGCGGCCCGCGGCGTCGAGGCCGAGCCCGGGACCTGCAGGGGCCCCACGCTCATCTGCTCGGCGAGCTGGCGATCGGCGAGCACCGCCACGGCGGGCTCGAAACGGGCGTGGTGCAGCCGTCCCCAGCTCCAGGCGGCCATGTCAGGCCCGAGCCGGCCCTTCAGTTCGTCGAGCGCCGAGCGCAGGCTGGCCAGGAGGATGGGATCGCGGACCCGGCGTGGCTGACCTTCAAGCCAGAGCAGCAGCGGGTCCGGCGCGCCGGCCCCGATCAGCGCCCGGACCTCTGGCGGCGTGGCGGCTGCGGTCACGGCCGGGCCCAGGTGCTTGCCGGCCCAGGCCTCGTAGATCGCCGCGGCGGGGCTATCGAGCGCCTCGTCGGCGTCCCAGGCCTTCAGCAGGGCCAGCGCGCGGGCGACCTCCGGGTCCGGCGAGTCCAGCGGGGCGACCAGCGCGATCCCCCGCCGCGCCTGGGCGCTGACGCTGTCGGTCTGCAGGGCCATGGAGTCGGCGAGGGTGGCGCTGGGCGTGGCGGCCAGCACCTCCTTGATCCGCGTCGAGCGGGTGCGGTCGGCCCACTCGAAGCCCAGCTTCCGCTTCGCCCTCGGATAGGCCGGCTCGGCGGGGATGTTCATCTCGTTGGCGGTGGCGAAGACGCCGTCCTTCGGATTGCGCACGGCGGGCAGGCCGCCGTCGGCCAGGAACCCCGCCCACTCGTAGCGGCCGTCGCCCGGCACCGGCATCAGGCCGTCCCAGTTGGGCCGCACCGGCGTGCGGCCGGCCGCGGACCAGCCGATCTCGCCGGAGGTATCGGCGTAGACCAGGTTCAGCGGCGGCGCGCCCCAGCGGTTGCGGGCGGTCTGGAAGTCCTCCCACGACTGGGCCCGCCACATGCGCGAGGATCCGAAGTAGCCGGCGAGGCCCGGCTCGTTCCAGACCGTGCGCAGCGCGAACGCCCGGCCCTTCGCAGGATCATGCCAGAGCACCGGCCCATGGCGGGTGAACCGCAGGGTCACCTCGCGCGGGGCCTCGCCCTTCACCTCGATGGTCTCGCGCACGCTCCGCATCGGCTCCCAGCCGCCCCTGTAGCGGTAGGTCTCGCCGCGGGTCTCGTAGGCGTAGAGGTCCTCCTGGTCGATGTAGAAGATGGTGAGGCCGAAGGCGGTGCGACCGTTGTGGCCGAACGAGACGCCGGGGAGGGCGGGCTCCCCCGCCCCGATGATCGACAGCCCCGGGGCGTCCAGGTGGGCGATGTAGCGCAGCGACGGCGCGCCCACCGGGCGGTGCGGGTCGTTGGCCAGGATCGGTCGGCCGGTCGCGGTGCGGGAGGGCGCGATCACCCAGTTGTTGGAGCCCTCGGCCTCGGCCGCCGCCAGGAATTGCGCACGCTCGGCGTCGCCGTGGGCGCGGGCCGTCCTCGCCCCGGCGAGGGCCTCGAAGCTCACCGGCGCCGTGCCCAGCGTATAGTCCTTCAGCACGTCGGCGGGCACGTGGCAGGGATCGAGCCCCTTGGGGACGTCGGGCGTATGCGCCGGCTCCAGCCGGCGGCGGATGGCGTCGGCGGCGAGGCCGCCCGCACAGATCGTGCGCGCCCGCGCGGCCTCGGACGGCGCGTTGGAGACCAGGGCGTGGCTGCGGATGCGCAGGATGTCCTCCGGGGCCCAGGCCTCGGGCCGGCTGTCCGTGAGCCGGAACTCCACCGGCAGCGGCCGGGCGCCCGCCTGCACCTCGGCCACGTAGGCGTTCACGCCTTCGGCGAAGGCCTCCACGGCCTCCCGGCCGCCCGGGTCGTAGGCCGCCCATTCCGCCGCCATGTCGCCGCGGTAGAGGAAGAGCCGGGCGGCGCGGTCCTGCTCCACATAGGCCGGGCCGAAGCTGGCGGCGAGGCGGCCGAGCCCGCGCTTGCGCCACAGGTCGATCTGCCAGAGCCGGTCGCGGGCGGCGTTCCAGCCCTGCAGGAAGAAGGCGTCGCGGGCGCTCCTGGCATAGATGTGCGGCACGCCCCAGCGGTCGACGAGGATCTCGGCGGGCTCGCGCAGCCCCGCCACGGCGGCGGCCTCGCGGCGGACGGCGGTGCTCTCCTGGGCCTGCGCCGGCGCGGCCAGCAGGCTCGCGAGGAGGGCGGCCACGCCCAAGGTCCTGCCCAGCATCCCTTGTCTCCCCCGAAACCGTCCCGGTCCGGACAGTTGAGGCCCCGCGGCGGCGCGGCGCAAGCCGCGCTTGGCGCCCCGCACGTCAACCGGCCTAGGGTTCGCGTAAACCAGGAGGGGACTTCCATGATCGGCTACGCGACCATCGGCGCCAACGACCTCGAGCGCGCCAAGGGCTTCTACGACAAGGTGCTGGCCCCGCTGGGCGGCCGCCGGACCTTCGCCATGGGCGACCGCATGCAGTTCTACGGCGGCGCGGGCCCCGGCATGCTGGCGATCTGCAAGCCTTACGACGAACAGCCGGCCAGCGCCGGCAACGGCAGCATGTTCGGCCTGCCGGCGCCGTCGCGCGAGGCGGTGGCCGAGGCCCACGCCGCGGCCCTCGCCAACGGCGGGACCTGCGAGGGCGAGCCCGGCGCGCGCACCGACAACTTCTACGGCGCCTACTTCCGCGACCCGGACGGCAACAAGGTGTGCGTCTTCAAGATGGGCTAGGTTCGGCCGGCTCCGGCGCGGGCTCCAGGGCCAGCGGCAGCTCCAGCTCGCACACCAGGCCCTCGGGCCGCCAATCCAGGCGGGTCTCGCCCTGCAGCGGGCCCTCCAGGGCCCGGGCCAGCATGCTCGTGCCGAGGCCGCGGCGCGTGGGTCGCACCACCGGCGGCCCGCCCGTCTCGCTCCAGCGGATCAGCAGGCGCCCGTCGTCGGACCGGGTCCAGGCGACGGCCACCCGGCCGGTCGCGGTGGAGAGCGCCCCGTACTTGGCCGCGTTGGTGGCCAGCTCGTGCAGGGCCATGGCGATGGACTGCGCCGCGGCCGGGGGCAGGGCGATGTCCTCGCCCTCGATGCTCACCCGGGTGGCCTCGCCCAGGCTGAAGGCCAGCAGTTCCTCCTCCACCAGCCGGCGCAGGTCCGCGCCTTCCCACCGGGCCTCGGCGAGCAGCTGG
>Ga0163219_100291_pt1 | contig 13843 bp, 12 predicted proteins | sample MSEWel2016_04_06_FD_113150 | JGI IMG/M metagenome (GOLD analysis project Ga0163219, IMG submission 113150) | Subsurface microbial communities from deep shales in West Virginia, USA - MSEEL Well Study Marcellus 3H_2016_04_06 ...
ATGAAGAATTACTTACCTAGGCAAAAATCAGCAAAAATTTGGTCGATAATATCCTCTCCGATAGTATCACCAGTAATCTCTCCTACTGCCTCTAAAGCAGCTCTTAAATCAATTGTAATAAAATCATTTGGCAAATCTAGCTCAAAGGTCTTTTTCACATCTAATAACATCTGATAAGCTCTATCTAAAGCATTTTTATGCCTCATATTTGTAATTAAAGTCTGGTCTTCATTCTTGACCTCACCACTAAAGACTAGATTAGAGATAACATCTTCTAACTCATCGATACCCTGATTTTCAACAGCAGCAGTCTTAACAATAGGTTTATCTGTTAAAATCTCTTCAATCTCTGTAAAATCTAATTTGCTATCAAGATCTAATTTATTAGCAATAATTACTGCATCCTTCTCTTTAATTGAACCCATTAGTTTACGATCTTCTGCTGTAATCCCTTGATGAGCATCTAATACCAACAAGACTAAATCAGCCCTATTTAAAAACTCTTCAGACCTCTCTACACCTATTTTCTCTACAATATCCTCAGTATCACGAATCCCTGCTGTATCAATTATTTTTACTGGGATACCATCAATATTAATTACCTCTTCAATAATATCTCGTGTAGTTCCTGGAATCTCAGTAACAATCGCTCTCTTCTCTCTTAACAAAGCATTTAATAAACTAGACTTACCGACATTAGGTCGCCCAATAATAGCTGTTTCTATTCCCTCTTTTAATATCTTACCTTTTTGGCTTGTCCTTAGTAATTTTTCTACCTTCTTAGCTATTCCATCTATTCTATCAGAAAGTTCATCAGAATTAAAGTCTTCAATCTCATCTTCAGGAAAATCGATAGTTGCCTCTAAATGGGCTAATAATTTAATTAAATCTTGTCTAATCTCTCCTACTTTTTGAGAAAGGCCTCCCTCTAACTGATTCATAGCAACCCTTAACCCAGTTTCAGTTTGAGAACGAATCAAATCTATAATAGCCTCTGCTTGAGCTAAATCTATCCTACCATTTAAAAAAGCCCTTTTGGTAAATTCACCTGGATCAGCTAAACGGGCACCTTCCTTTAAGATCAAATCCAAAACCTTTCTTAAAGGAACCATCCCTCCATGACAATTTATCTCAACAATATCTTCAGTTGTATAGGTTTTTGGAGACTTCATCACCAAAGTAATAACCTCATCGATAATTTCCTCTGTTGAGTCAACTATATGACCATAATGGGCTGTGTAACTATCAACTTCCAATAAGCTTTTACCTCTAATGCTTCTAAAGATTTTATTAACTATTTCAATAGCTTCTGGACCGCTAACTCTTATGATTCCAATTCCACCTTCACCAATAGCAGTTGAAATAGCAGCAATTGTATCTTTAACATACATATTTATCACCTCTAGTTTATAAGTTACCCAAAATTCTTTTTTCAATAAATAATTAAACAGACCCAGTATTTTAAAATACTGGGTCCTCAAATTATTCCTTTACAATAACTACTTTACGATAAGGCTCCTTGCCTACACTATAAGTATTGATATCAGATTTATTATGCAAAATCGCATGAATTACTTTTCTCTCTTGAGGCGGCATTGGCTCTAACATCACCTTACGCCCTGTCTTCTTAGCCTTATTAGCCATCTTAAGAGCTAAATTTTCTAAAGTCTCTTTTCTACGTCCTCTATATCCTTCTGCATCTAAAGCTACCCTTAAATAATCTTCTTTACCTTTATTAACTGCTAAATTAGTCAAGTATTGTAGAGAATCTAACGTCTTTCCTCGATGACCAATTATAATCGCTAAATCGTCACCTGTAATATTTAATAAGGCATCTTTTTCATTATTATCTTGAATAATTTCAACTGCAAGATTTAAATCCATCTCTTCTAATAACTCTTCTAAAAATTCTTTAGCCTTCTCTTTCTTATCAACTTTCTTTATAAGCTCTAGTTTAGCGTCTTTTCGCCCAATAAGACCTAGAAAACCACTCTGAGCTTCTTCTAACACTCTATACTCTACTTTATCTTCTGTAGTGTTTAATTCTTCTAATCCTCTACTAAGGGCCTCTTCTATTGTTTTTCCTGTAATAATGACCCTTTCCATGTTAATTCGATTCCTCCTTAAACTCCACATCAGGCTCCTTTGATATTAAGTATTGCTGTATTACCATAATTAAATTAGAGATAAACCAGTATAATAAAACCCCTGCTGGCAAGCTAGCTCCAATAAAGATGATAAATAGTGGCATAAATAAAGCCATCTTATTATCCGCAATGACTTTCTGTGGGTTCGACTTAAGATCATCAAAAGAAATATTTTGAGTCAATAAACTCTGAACTGCTGTAATTACTCCTGTTAATAAAACTAAAGGCATGTAACCTTGGCTTAAATCAGGTATTATTAAAAATGATTTACCAGCTAAGTCTTCCCACCCTCTTAAAGCTTGGAATAATGCAATTAAAATTGGCATTTGAACAACCATAGGTAAGCAACCTGATAATGGATTAATTTTATGCTTTTGATATAACTTCATAGTCTCTTCCTGAAACTTTTGCTGATTATCCCCATATTTCTCTTTTAACTTCTCAATCTCAGGCTGTATCTGTTGCATCTTCTTCATAGAACTTGTCTGTTTATGGGTTAAAGGATATAATATCAGCTTAACAGCTAAAGTTAAGATTATAATTGACAGACCATAACTTTTAGTATAGTCATATATTGTTCCTAACAAATTCTGCATTAAATCACCCAACCAACCAAACATTCCACCACTGCTAGTACCTTTTTTAAATTGAACATCTATTGTTGTATCACTAAAAGTAGCTATAACCTCTTTAGAGTTATCAACAATAAATTCCTTTGGATTTTCGCTATAAACATCCTGCTTTTCTTCATCACCCATATTATTAACATGCCAACTCTTAAACTGGTCTTTAGGATAAGCTGTTAAAGTTATCTTATCCCCCTGTGCATAACCTTGTTGATGGGGTTCAACAACAACCTTACTTTCACCAGTATAATCATCTGCTTTACTAATATTTAATTTATATTCTGGGTTTGTCGAGCATCCAGCTAATATAATTACTACTAAAATTAATACCAAAGATAATCTTTTATTTCTAAACATCATACTCCTCCTAAATAAATTTATTCTACCGGGTCATATCCACCAGGATGGAAAGGATGGCAACTTAAAATTCTCTTAATTGCCTTAGCTCCACCCTTTAATAGTCCATACTTATTTAAAGACTGAATAGCATATGTAGAGCAACTAGGATAAAACCGACAAGTGCTTTTTGTTTTTAAAGGTGAGATAAACTTTTGATAGAATTCAATTATTATAATTATTGTTTTCAAAACTATTCTCATTGATTTCATTCCTTAATTATTTTAGCTTTTTTAAAAAGATGATTTAAAGACTTATCTATTTGTTGATAACTAGTATCTACAATTGGTTTACGAGCAATTAAAACAATATCAATACCTGTAATTAATTTATCTTTATTATGCCTATAAGCTTCCCTAAAAACTCGCTTAATTCTATTTCTAACTACAGCTTTACCTATCTTTTTACTAACCGAATAACCTACTTTTCTTTCAGAACTACTATTATGCAGAACATACAAAACAATATAACGATCGGCAATAGATTTTCCATATTTATAAACCTTTTTAAATTCGTAGGTCTTCTTTAATTTTTTATCAATACTCATTTTAGGACAATCCTCCTCAAAAATAACAAACTAACCCTCCTCTGTAGTTATTCACAAAGTGTCTTATACAATTATAAATTATCAGCTTGTGTAATGTCAAGAATAAACACCTTACAAACAATTTATCCACAAAAACTGTTGATAAATTGTTTGTAATTTGTTATTATTAGTCTGTCTATCTAAGTTAAAAGACAGTTATTAACAGTAGAATATCAATAATAGGATTAGTTATCCACAAAATAATATGTTAATTGTGGTTAACTAATCATTTTTTAACTTTTAATTAAATAATCCACAGTTATCCACAGGTTATTCACAATTTCTGTGGATAACTCCGCTTAGGAGGTTATATTTTGAAAAAAGAAGATATTAAAGAGATTTGGCAAAGCACTCTTGATGATATTGAAAGTCAACTAAGTAAACCAAGCTTTGAAACCTGGTTTAAGCCTACTGAAATACTAGCAATCCAAAATAACACAATCATAATTGAAGTACCTAATGAATTTGCCAAGGATTGGCTAAAAACAAAATATTCTAATCTTATCAAAGAAACTCTTCTCAAAATTACTAATAAATCTCATCAAGTAAAATTTGTAATTCCTGAAATGAGCCAAGAGGAGATTTTCATAGAAGAAGAACAAGAAGAAGAAGCAGAAGAACCTAAAAATGAGGTTTTAGAAAAAAAAGAGACTGGCAGTTCAATTTTAAATCCAAAATATACTTTCGATACCTTTGTAATAGGAAATAGTAATCGTTTTGCTCATGCTGCTTCCTTGGCAGTCGCCGAAGCACCAGCTAAGGCATATAATCCCTTCTTTATCTATGGAGATGTAGGGTTAGGTAAGACACATTTAATGCATGCTATTGGACACTATATACTAAAACATAATTCTAATATGAAGATTATGTATTTAACCTCAGAAGAGTTCACTAATAGATTGATCAATTCAATCAGATATGATAAAACAATACAATTTAGAAATCAATACAGAAATATAGATATACTGTTAATAGATGATATACAATTTTTAGCTGGTAAAGAAAGAACCCAAGAGGAATTCTTTCATACATTCAATGCCCTTCATGATGCTAATAAACAGATAATCATCTCTAGTGATCGCCCCCCTAAAGAGATTCCAACTTTAGAAGAGCGTTTACGCTCAAGATTTGAATGGGGTCTTATTACCGATATACAAGAACCAGATTTAGAGACAAGGATTGCAATATTAAAGAAAAAAGCAACCTTAGAAGATTTAGAAGTACCAAATGACGTGATTGTTTATATTGCTAATAAAATAGAATCAAATATTAGAGAATTAGAAGGTGCTTTAATTAGAGTAGTAGCTTATTCATCATTGACAAATGAACGCATCAGTGTAGACTTAGCCCAAAGGGCACTTAAAGGAATTGTTGTTAATAATAACATTGAATATCATACCAAAGAGATTACAGTTGACTTAATTAAAAAAGTTGTTTCCAATCATTATGGAATAAGAATTGAAGAGATGGATTCTAAAAAGAGGACTAGAGCTATATCCTTCCCACGACAAGTAGCGATGTATATTTCAAGAGAATTAACTGATTTATCCTTACCACAAATAGGTAATAGATTTGGGGGAAGAGACCACAGTACTATCTTGCATGGTTATGATAAAATCAAAAATAAGATGACAGAAGAAGCTAATTTTAAAAGAACAATAGATACATTAATAGACAAATTAAGGAAAAAATAGTTGTGGATAACCTGTGGATAACCTGTGGATAACCTGTGGATAATCGATCTTTTCTGTTGATAAATTAACCTGGAAGATTATAGGCTGTGGAATTGTGGATAATTATCAACAACTTATCAACAGCTTATCAACAAGCATAACCCTTTATAATATAAGGGCTAGCTGGAGTTTTCCACATTATCCACAACACCTACTACTACTACTACTATCTTTTTTATATAATATAAAGTAATAATAGATTTTTTTAATAAGAAGGTTTAAAATAAAAGTATAAGGGGGTACAATATGAGAATAGAGATCAGTAAAAAAGATTTTTTTGAAGGAATTCAAACAGTTAATAGAGCAGTTTCTTCAAAAACAACCTTACCTATACTTTCAGGTATTTTATTAAAAACAGAAGAAGATAAAATAAAGTTAGTTGCTACAGATTTAGAAATAGGAATTGAATTCTATGTTAAAGCAAATATTATAAGAGATGGCGCTATAGTTTTACCAGCAAAATATTTTACAAGTATAGTCAGAGAATTATCTGATGATCAAATTATATTAACAGCAGATTTATCCAATAATACTGCACAGATTAAATGTGGACAAGCACAGTTTAATATACATGGGTCTCCATCTGATGAGTTTCCTTTATTACCAAAAATAAATTCAAAAACAAGATTTACCATGTATCAAAATATACTTAAGGAAATGATTAATCAAGTAAAGTTTGCTATCTCTGACGATATAAGTAAACCATTTTTAACAGGTGGTTTATTGAAATTTGAAGAAAAAAACCTCCTACTAGTGGCAACAGATACATATCGTCTATCCTATAGAAGAGTTAGCTTTGATAGAAAAGATATAATTGGTGAAGAAGTTATTATTCCTAATAAAACTTTAAATGAAATTTCAAAACTCTTAAATGACAATGAGGATTTAGTAGAGATATCAATTACAGATAATCAAATTTTATTTAAATTTTCAGGAGTAACTATAGTATCTAGATTAATAGATGGTCAATTTCCTAATTATAAACAAGTAATTCCAAAGAAGAATAATACAAAAGCTATAATAAACAAAGTTGAGCTATTAAATTCCACTAAGAGAGCATCTTTATTAGCTAAAAGAGATTCTAATATTATTAAGATTAATTTACAGGAGGATCAATTAATTATTACCGCCAATGTCCCTGAAATAGGTCAGGCGTATGAAAGAATTTCTATTTCTTTAACAGGTCAAGAGACTGAAATAGCTTTTAATGCTACCTATTTGATGGATTGCTTGAAAGTAATAACTAGTGAAGAGGTTATCTTAGAATTATCAGGTTCATTATCACCTGGAGTTATAAAAGATAGCTCTGGGGATGAATATATATATATTATTATGCCAGTAAGAAGTAATTAAAAAGGAGGAGTTGTATATTATGAGAGAGATTAAATTAAATACAGAGAGCATAAAATTAGATCAATTTCTTAAATGGGCTAATTTGGTATCAACAGGTGGTGAAGCTAAAGTAATAATTAAAGCAGGAGATGTTAAGGTAAATGGCGAAATAGAAGAAAGAAGGGGTAGGACGCTAAAAGAGAATGATGTAATTGAATATCAAGATATAGAATATAAAATAATTACCTCTTAAGGGGTGAATGAATTAAATTGTATTTGTCCCAGCTTTACTTAAAGAATTTTAGAAATTATACAGAAGAGCATCTAAAATTTAATAAAAATATTAATCTCTTAATTGGTTCTAATGCACAAGGAAAGACAAATATTTTAGAATCAATTTATTTAATTGGAACAGGAGGTTCCCATAGAACTAATATTGATTCAGAATTGATTAATTGGCAGAAAGATGGTTTATATTTAAAGGGCGAATTAATAAAAGATAATCAAGATTATCAATTAGAATTATCACTTTTAGGAAGAAATAAAGAAATTAAGATTAATTCTAATCGTTTGAGTAGAATTAATGATTTAATTGGATACTTAAATATAGTGATATTTTCTCCTGAAGATTTAAGTTTAGTAAAGGGTAGTCCTAATTTAAGGAGAAAATTTATTGATTTAGAGATATCACAAATTAGCCCTTATTACAGGCATTTAATATCTAAATATGGCAAAGTGCTAAAGCAACGCAATAATTTACTAAAAGAAATTAGAGATAATAAGGCTCCAAAGGAAATGTTATCTGTTTGGGATCAACAATTAATCGATTTAGGATCGAAGATAATAAAGAAGAGGCTTGAATCTCTAATTAAATTAGGAATTCTATCTAAGCTAATGCAAAGAAAGATCACAAATGGTTTAGAGGCTTTAGAATTAAAGTATGATACTGAATTAGACTTAGATAATAATAGTTCAGAAGATGAGATAAAGGAGTCCTTTAAATTAAAATTAAAAGAAAAGAAAGAAAGAGAGATTTATCAAGGGGCAACAACACTTGGTCCTCATAGGGATGATATCTCCTTAATTGTAAATAATATAGATATAAGAAAGTTTGGTTCACAAGGGCAACAAAGAACTGCGGCTTTAGCTTTAAAATTGGCTGAATTAGAATTTATGAAGGGTGAAATTGGAGAATATCCAATTTTATTGCTTGATGATGTTTTTTCAGAACTTGATATTAGTAGAAGAAGTTATCTATTGGACACAATCAGAGATAAAATTCAGACTTTTATTACTAGTACTGATTTAAAGCATTTAGATGGTCTTAAAGGAAATCATAAGATTTTTGAAATAAAAAATGGATCAGCAATAGAGGTGTAAGCATGGCTGATTTAATTGAGAATATTTTAAGTAAAACCTTAAATAAGTTAGGAATAGATGAAAAGATTAGAGAAAAAAGGGTCTTAGATTTGTGGTCTGAAATAAATGGTAGTGAAATAATAAAACATACTGAAGCAAAGTATATTAATCAAGGAGTTTTGTTTGTTGCAGTTGATAGTCCAGTTTGGGCTCATCAATTGGTCTTTATGAAAAGAGAATTTATCAATAAGATAAATAGCAAAATTGGTAAGAAAACAGTTGAAGATATTAGATTTCAGTCTGGAAAGGTTTTCATTTCTAAGCCTAAAGAGAAAGAAGATATAGATTATAAAAGTATTGAACTTGATAATTTAGAAGTACAAGAGATCTCTGATATTGCAAACTGTATTTCTGATAGTGAATTAAAGCAAAAGTTTAGCAATTTATTGGAAGCAGAGACTAAAATAAAGAAATGGAAAGAAATAAATGAGTGGACACCCTGTCCAGAATGCTCAGTTTTAATTGCTCCTAATGAGAGTAAATGTGTAATTTGTGAATTAAAGGAGAAGAATAAAAAGATAGATATAAATAAAATAGAAGAGATATTAACTAATACTCCTTGGTTAAATTATCAGGAAATATTAAATATTTATCCAAATATTTTACAAGAAGAGTTTGAAAGAATAAAGAATCAATTAATTATAAAAATGAAAGTTAAATTAGATGAATTAATAGCTGATGCTTTGAAAAAAGAGACTAATTCTAAAGAAGTAAAAGTATTTGTTCAAAAATATGTTATGTTAGAAGCCAATGTTCACCCTAAGCATCTTAATAATAGATTGATTCATAAAATTATTGGGAAAAATTATATGAAGATATATCGTTCTTTGTAAGGAGGGGTTATAGTTGTTGCATTTAGGTGCTGGTTATATTATTCCTGCTAAGGATGTAGTTTTGATAGCTGATTTTGAATCGACAACCCATTCTAAAAAAACTAGAGAATTTTTAGAAGTAGCTGAAGAAGAAGGCTTTATTACTGATTTTTCTGAAGGAAATCCAAAGTCATTTATTGTAACTGATGAGACAATTTATTATTCTATGATATCATCTAGTACATTAAGCAAAAGAGTAAACTTTGCTTATAATCTAAACCGTGATGAGTAAAATCACGGTTTAATAAGTTTAAATGGAGGTTTTATATTTATGGGAAAAGAAATAAATTATGATGCAGAGCAGATACAAGTACTAGAGGGGCTTGAGGCTGTTCGTAAACGTCCAGGAATGTATATTGGTAGTACTAGTCTTAAAGGATTACATCATTTGGTCTATGAAATTGTGGATAATAGTATAGATGAAGCCTTAGCAGGATATTGTGATCAAATCACAGTTAAAATTCAAAAGGATAATATTATAACAGTTGAAGATAATGGAAGGGGTATTCCTGTCTCTATACATTCTAAGATGAATCGACCAGCTGTGGAAGTTGTAATGACTATATTGCACGCTGGTGGTAAATTTGGTGGTGAAGGATATAAAGTATCTGGAGGACTGCATGGAGTTGGTGTTTCTGTAGTAAATGCCTTATCAGAATGGTTAGAAGTAGAGATTAAAAGAAATGGAAAGGTTTATTATCAAAGGTATCATCAAGGTATACCACAAGCAGATTTAGAGGTTATTGGAGAGACCGATGAAACGGGAACTAAGATTGCTTTTAAAGCAGATTCTGAAATTTTTGAAGAGATTAATTATAAATATATTACTTTAAGTCAACGCTTAAAAGAGTTGGCTTATTTAAATCGTGGGATTAATATTAATATAGTTGATGAAAGAAAGGAAGAGAAAGTAGAGGATAGCTTTGAGTTTGAAGGAGGTATAATTTCTTTTGTTGAAGAGATTAATAATCATCAAGATCCAATTCATGATGAGGTAATTTATTTTGAAGCTGAAAGTGATGAGGCTCACATAGAGATAGCAATGCAATATAATACAGATTATGTTGATAAAATATTCACCTTTGCTAATAATATTAACACTCATGAAGGTGGAACCCATTTAAGTGGATTTAAAAGTGCCTTAACTAGGACTGTTAACGATTATGCTAGAAAGAGTAATTCACTTAAAGATAAAGATGAGAACCTTTCTGGAGATGATATTAGAGAAGGGCTTGTAGCTATAATTAATGTCAAACTATCTGATCCACAATTTGAAGGTCAAACTAAAACTAAATTAGGAAATAGAGAGATTCGGGGAATAGTTGACTCAATAACTTCTGAAAAATTGAGTACATTTTTAGAGGAAAATCCACAGATAGGTAAGATTGTTGTGGAGAAAGCAGTAACTGCTGCTAGAGCGAGAAAAGCAGCTAAAAAGGCAAGAGAGCTAACTAAACGTAAAAGTGCCTTATCTAGCACTTCCTTACCAGGTAAATTGGCTGATTGCTCATCTAAAGATCCTGAAGAATGTGAGATTTATATTGTTGAGGGTGATTCTGCGGGAGGTTCTGCAAAGCAAGGGCGTGATAGAGAATTTCAAGCTATTTTACCTCTGAAAGGAAAGATATTAAATGTTGAGAAGGCAAGATTAAATAAGATTTTAAGTAATGATGAAATCAGGGCATTGATTACAGCATTTGGAACCGGTATTTCTGATGAGTTTGATTTAAGTAAAGCTCGCTATAAAAAGATTATTATTATGACCGATGCTGATGTTGATGGTGCCCATATTACAACATTATTGTTAACTTTCTTTTATCGTTATATGAGACCTTTAATTGATGGAGGAAATGTCTACATAGCACAACCACCTTTATATAAGATAACTAAAGGTAGAGGAGAGTATTATGTTTATAATGACCGCCAATTAAAAAAATTACTAGAGGAGATCGGTAATAGTGGTATCTCATTACAAAGGTATAAAGGTTTAGGAGAGATGAATCCAGAACAGTTATGGGATACTACAATGGACCCTGAGAATAGAACATTAAAACAGGTACAAATTAGTGATGCTATTATTGCTGATGAGGTATTTACAACTTTAATGGGGGATAAAGTTCAACCAAGAAGAGAATTTATTCAAAACCATGCTAAAGAAGTTAAGAATTTAGATATTTAGGGGGATATTTATGATAGAATTTGATAATGAACGGATAAAACCAGTAGATATTGAAGATGAGATGCAAGAAGCTTATATAGATTATGCGATGAGTGTAATTGTTGCTAGAGCTTTGCCAGATGTTCGTGATGGTTTAAAGCCAGTTCATCGTCGTATTTTATATGCAATGCATGATTTAGGGATGAAGCCTTCAAAATCTCATAAAAAATCTGCTAGAATTGTTGGAGAAGTCCTAGGTAAGTATCATCCTCACGGTGATACTGCTGTTTATGATACAATGGTACGAATGGCTCAAGACTTCTCTTATAGATATCAATTGGTTGATGGTCACGGTAACTTTGGTTCTATTGATGGTGATTCTGCTGCAGCTATGCGTTACACTGAAGCACGAATGGCTCAAATCACTACTGAATTATTAGAAGATATCCACAAGGAGACTGTGGATTTTGTGGATAACTTCGATGGAAGTTTGCAAGAGCCAAGTGTTTTACCTGCTAAAATACCCAATTTATTGATAAATGGTACATCAGGAATTGCTGTAGGAATGAGTACTAATATCCCACCCCATAATCTAGGAGAAGTTATTGATGGGGTAATTACTATAATTGAGAACCCTGATATTAAGATTAGTGATTTAATGAAGATTATTAAAGGGCCTGATTTTCCAACTGGTGGTATTGTTATGGGAAGAAATGCCATTAGGAGATACTTTGAAACAGGTAGAGGAAAGGTAAAGGTCAGAGGGAAGACAGAAATTGAGGAATTGCCTAATGATAAATCTCAAATCATTATAACAGAGCTTCCTTATCAAGTTAATAAGGCTAGATTAGTTGAAAGGATAGCTAGCTTAGTTAGGGATGATAAGGTAGAAGGAATTTCAGATTTACGTGATGAGTCTGACCGGCGAGGAATGAGAGTTGTCATTGAGTTAAAAAGAGGAGTAAACCCTAAAATCACTTTAAATCAATTATATAAACATACCAGATTAAAGGTTACCTTTGGTACTATTATGTTAGCCTTAGTAGATGGAGAGCCTAAGGTATTAGGGATTAAGGATGTATTAAAGCACTATGTAGAGCATCAAAAAGAAGTAGTTACTAGAAGAACACAGTATGATTTAAATAAAGCAGAAGCACGAGCCCATATTCTAGAAGGATTTAGAATTGCTTTAGATAACATTGATCGAATCATTAAGATTATTCGTTCTGCTGATGATACAGTTGAAGCTCAAGATAATTTAATAAGTGAATTTTCTTTCTCTGAAAAACAAGCTAAGTCTATCTTAGATATGAGATTGCATCGGTTAACTAATTTAGAGAGAGGTAAGATTGAGGAGGAATATCAAGGTTTACAGGAGAGAATAGAATATTTCCTATCAATCTTATCTGATGATACAAAACTATTAGCAATTATTAAAGATGAATTATTACAAATGAAGGATAAGTATAGTGATGAACGCCGTACAGAAATTAGTGATGAAATAATCGATATAGATACAGAGGATTTAATTCCAGAAGAAGATATAATAATAACTTTAACTAATGATGGATATATAAAACAGCTTCCTTTGGATACATATCGCAATCAACGTCGTGGAGGAAAAGGTATAATCGGTATTAAAACAAAAGAAGATGATATAGTTCAGGATATTTATACTACTTCAACCCATGATTATATACTATTCTTTACTGATAAGGGGCGCGTTTATCGGCTTAAAGGTTACCAAATCCCTTCAGCAGGAAGACAATCAAGAGGAACAGCGATCGTTAATCTCTTAGATATAGAGGCTAATGAGAAGATTACTGCTGTTATTACTATTTCAGAGTTTGAAGAAGAACGTTATTTATTTATGGCTACAAAAAATGGAATAGTTAAAAAGACCGATTTAGATGAGTATAATACAAACTATACTGGCTTGATTGCTTTAAACCTAGATGATGATGATGAACTAATTGATGTTAAGTTGACAGAGGGTAACTGTGATATTATATTAGGAACTAAAAAGGGAATTGCTATACGTTTTTCAGAAGACAATGTTAGAAGTATAGGACGTACTGCTCGTGGTGTAAAAGGAATTGACTTAGACCAAGATGATAGAGTAGTAGGTATGGATGTTGTAGATGATAATAAAGATTTATTAGTTATTACTAATAAAGGGTATGGTAAGAGAACACCTCTTAATAAATATCGAAGTCAAAGTAGGGGTGGAAAAGGATTAATTACTTTAAATAGAACTGATAATAATGGAGATTTAATCGATATTAAGGTTGTTAGTGAAGATGATGAAATTATGATTATTACAGCTGAAGGAATTTTATTAAGAACTTCTGTTGCAGAAATATCCTCGATGGGGCGTAATACTCAGGGGGTTAGAGTTATGAAGTTAAATAAAGGTGACGAGGTTGTATCCATTGGTTATATAAATACTAATGAAGAAGTTGAAGAAGTTGAAGAAGTTGAAGAAGTTGAAGAAGTTGAAGAAGTTGAAGAAGTTGAAGAAGTTGAAGAAGTTGAAGAAGTTGAAGAAGTTGAAGAAGTTGAAGAAGTTGAAGA
>Ga0163219_100293_pt1 | contig 13819 bp, 19 predicted proteins | sample MSEWel2016_04_06_FD_113150 | JGI IMG/M metagenome (GOLD analysis project Ga0163219, IMG submission 113150) | Subsurface microbial communities from deep shales in West Virginia, USA - MSEEL Well Study Marcellus 3H_2016_04_06 ...
GTTATGCTCAACATTGATGGATGGCTTAATGTTATTGGTATCATATATCTCTAATGGTACTACCTTTGCACAGCCTTTATCCAAAGAGGAAGAAGAAGAGTGTTTAAAGAGATTGGCTGAAGGGGATTTAGCAGCTAAGGATGAGCTAATTGAACATAATATGAGATTGGTAGCCCATATTGTTAAAAAATTTGAAAATACTAACGTAATAAAGTTACAATACATACCTAAGAAAATTACCACTTATACACAACCTCTATCAGATTCTTTTTAGAACTTACTCTAACTTCTTTGATGATTCTACTAACAGCATTTTTCTTTCTTTGAATAGGGGAATGGCTTTTTAAAGTTTCTATTACATCTCTTAAGGTGGTCATAAAAGATTCTTCATCAATAGTCTTTTCTTTTATCTTATTTTCTAAGGTTTTAAATTCAGTTAATAGCTCTTCTTTTTCTTCTTTAAGTCTATCTTTATAACTCTGTAGCTGCTTTAAATTAATTACTCCTGCTTCATAAGCCTTCATCTGTCTTTCAAATTGTTTGTCAAAGTTATTTAACTTGTCCTTAATACTCTCATATTTCTTTTCTAGGCTATCTGTTTGACTTACTAATATATTTAGTTTATTAATGTCTACTTCACCCCTTGAGACACTTTCTAGGGCTTGTATAAAATACTTTTCTATCTTATCCATATTATTAGAGTTACCATAACAGTTATTATACTTGCCATGATTAGTACAACGAGCATATACATAGGTCTTTACCTTTCCAGAGGCTAATGTTTGTCTAGAGAATTGACGATGCATAGTACCATGACATTCATAACACTTTAAGACTCCTTGTAGTAGGTAAGGGTCATATTTATCATAATTTCTTCTAGTCTTTCTTTTCTGAGTTAAGTCTTGGACTAATTTAAAGTCACTTTTAGAAATAATAGGGGAGTGGTTATTTTCAATTTTAATATCTTGCCATTCAAAGGTTCCAATATAAGCATTGTTCTGTAATATTCTAAGAATAGTAAGGTTGTTCCACTTCATAATCTCACCAGTTGATTTTTCTAAAGAGAAGTCATGTTCATTCTCTTGGAGAGCTAAGGCTATTTTCTGAGTTCCTTTTCCATCAATGTATTCTTGGAAGATGTATTTAACTATTTCAGCTTCTTGTTCTTGAATTTGATACTTGCCATCTTCTCCAATAATATAACCAATAGGGGGTTTACCTACTGCTTGACCAGCTTTAGCTTTTTCACGTTGACCTTTTTCAACTTCACGAGCTAAGTTTTCAGAGTAGAATTCTGCTATGACTTCAAGGATACCTTCAATCATTTTACCAATAGGTCCTTCTCCAAAATCCTCTTTAATAGCTATTACATCTACTTCACAATCTCTACGAAGTAAGGACTTATAGACTATAGAATCTTCACGATTACGAGCAAATCTATCGGTCTTATGAATCAGTACAGCATCATAGTTTCCCTTATCATTTTTAATATCTTTAATCATTTGTTGGAACTGTGGTCTATCGGCTGTTTTGGCACTTTCTCCTTTATCTACATACTCAGCTACTACCTCATAGCCATTCTCTACTGCATAATCACGAAGTTGACTGATTTGAGCATCAATAGATAGTCCTTCTTCAACCTGTATCTTGGAAGATACACGAGCATAGATGACTGCTTTTTTCATAATGTTCACTCCTTTCTCTATTAATTATAGACTAGTAATGAAAAAAAGAAAAATCCTTTATTTTCTTTAGATGATATTCTGTAGCTTTACAATATTGCTGTGTATATATTAATCTTATAAATTCAATTATTTATAAGATTTTCAAACAATGTACTAGCTTTTTTAACTTCAATATTAAATAGGACCATACATAACAGGTAAGCAAAAATAAATATGGCAAAGATTATTAAAGATTCAAATTCTGGATTTAAAAAATTAATAAGCATAAGTCCAATCCATAAAACCCCAAAAACTAATACAAATTTATTAAGTCTCATAGTTATTTTAATTGTGCTTCCAGAATTATCTGGATGAATCACTCCATCAACTATTGGTAAAAAAGAATTTTTATATTTTATTATTCTTGAAATAAAAAAATGATTATCAATTATTGTACCTTTAAATTTTTTATCACTATCATAGAAGAATGAACCTTTAAGCATATTAATTTCAATATTTTCTTCGATTTTTTTCTTAAGCTCACCTGTAGATAAATCTGTCTTTATTTCTAATTTTTTATATGGCAAGTATAACAGTTTAATCACTCCTTTTACTAGATAATTAATAATTTGAATCAATATTATTTATCCAAACAGAGTAGGAAAGTGGTATTTTAATTTAAGAATAAATTAGCAAATAAAATAAAAAATATATAAGCCAATACTATACTCTTAACAAAATCCTTCCAACTAACTTCAACTCCTTCACTAATTCTCATATCAGTATTAGCAATTTTATCATGGATTAACTTTGGGTTGCTTTTTACCTCGTCTTTAATAAATAACCAAAAACATATAGTATTAAAAATATTATAAACAATATAATGGATTAAAGCTATGGGCATCAATAAAATTCTAATTAAAACCTGATGCCATCTAACTTTATTGTTATTCTCTAGAGAGATTAATTCAATTTTTAGAAGCTTGTCACCAATTGTTTTGTTAAATAGTATTAAAGATAAGAAGTAGTATACTGGTAATATAATAAATATTAATTGTGGTTTATTAAAATACTTATCAAATAGCATTGATGAAGAAAGTCCTATTATCATATTATCTAGAAAAAATCTAGCAATAAATCTTCTATGGAAAGAAGGTCTTTTATATTCTATCTCATTTTGCATTATTCAAAATTCCTTCCTTGTTCTTTGGTATAAAATTTTTTATTTTTAATTTAATGTTTCTGTGATTCTCGACCGTGCATTATTTAATAATAACTCTCTATAAATTACACACTACTATAACACACCATCTGATGAATGACATGTCGCTAATCAGGGGTTATGGGAAGTTAAAATGCGATTTTAATAATTCCATTACTTCTATTAATTATCTCCTTTCTCATAAGTTCATTAACTAAGTTGTCAATTTCTGCTATATTACGATTGCATAAATAATTGCTTCTGTATGGGCACTCAATGTCGTTTTGTACACATTCCTTTTCAAAATATAAGTAGTCATCTATTACTCTTTTATCACTTATAAGGGTATCTAATAGGATACATCTCTCTTGTTCTGTTATTTTATAAATAGTTTTAGACGCTATACCTGTCATTGTTAAAGCAGTTGATGCTACTCCTTTAGTTAAGTTACTATCTAAAATAAGCATAATCAATATTAGTAACGACTTTCTAATATTGATGCTGTATTTGGTATCAAACATTATAGTGTTATAAAAGCCTGGTCTCATTCTTGTAGGGTTTTTTAATATATTTACATATTCCTCATCTTCAAGAATTTCTGGATTTTTACTCAGAAAATCTAAAACTTTATCTACATGTCTTCCACTGCTTGTTAATTCAATAAGTTCCTTCATCAAATCAAATTTTGTTACATTATTAAATTCTATATAATTCATGTTTCCTCACCTCAGCATTTTAATTTTCAATAACTCATATCTTAACGACACAATTCGTTTAACCCTCTAAATAAGCATTCTAGTAGTATTAATATTTCTTTATATCCCACTCTTAAATTCAATAGTATAATCATCTACTTGTGATAGGTATCCAGCTGAAGTTATATTAAAAGATTTAGTCTGATTATCAGCAAAATTTTTAAGTTGTATATAGCTAGTTCCAATAGTCGAGCCTGAATTGTTATATAATCTGATAATAAAAGTAGTTAAATTATAATTCTTGCCAGTCTGGTTAGTTAGCTTTCCATTAATATTAATCTTACCACTATTTCCTGTTAGTTTGATATCTTTATAGGTGAAGCCAGGAGTTATAGTCTTTTTATCTGTATCTTCTGATAAATTATTAGATATGGATTCTTTTGGTATCCAGCCTTCAACCTTAACTTTAATCCATTTGTCAGTTGAGCCTATTACTTCAACTTGAGTATTTTGGGGGAGGGTGGTTATAGTTCTTCCATTGGGCTCAATCCTTAATTTTGCTTGATTTGCTTTGATAAAGAAGATCTGTTTAGCCCAAGCTGTTAGTGTTAGTAATAGGATACAGATAATTATAGAGGAGATTATCTTCTTTTTAATATTAATCACTCCTTATGGTTATCTTATCTTTCTTTTAATAAGATAAAATTATATTATTTAATCAGTAATTGCTGTATTTGTTCAAAATATTTGAAGTAGTATTTAGATTCTTTTTTTAATTTTTCTTTGTTATTCTCGTTTAAGTTAATGTTATATTCTTTGTTAAAAATAATATATGCAAAGAATTGATAAATTCTTTTTTCTCCTGTGGGTAAATCTTTAAAATTTATCTTATCTACACTATCTCTATCACCTTCAAAAATATATGTTTGGATTCCAATGTTTAAATCCCAGATATAATAATATAGTCTTTCTTCAAATGTAGTTGGGTCATCTGAAGTATTACCATATACTAACCACGGAAGCATATCATAACCAAAATGTTTAATGGGTTCTGTTTCATAAAAGAAATAGTTAAATGACCCTTGATTATAGCTATTTGTAACTAGGTCACCATTTTTATTATAAACTGCTTCTGAATAGCCATTATTTTCTTTATTTTTTTGAATATAAACTACATTTTCATTTTCTCCTCGCATTTTGTGAATATTATTCTCGTATGTATTACGGAGAATATAATTTATTACAGATAACTCATAATCGGTAGGAATATAATGTTTATCAAATTTATATTTTGAGTATATACCCTTGTCCATAAGATATTTAATGTGACTATCATCCATACTTAAAGCAATAGTACAATTTACAAATAAAAACATTGCTAATAAGATTAAAATTATTTTATAATTCATATTACACCTCTATTAAGATTAATTTGATAAGTTTAATTGTTGACTTCTCAGTTATTTTCCCACAATATGAATAAATGTTAAAAATATCTTAAATAGATATAAATAAAAACTTAGCATAACACTAAGTAGAGCTTGTTATATAAAATTTATCCTCCTAAAGCTGCCATAGCTTGTATAGAAAATAGGTCAGCTTTCTTTTCAAGAGGGGAGTGTTGCATATCTAAACCAATAGTATATGATTTTTCTGGCATATCGTAGAGGATATGTTCTATTTCATGTAATAAGACTTCTCGTTGTAATTCTAAAGATATATTTTTATTTACTATGATTAGATAAGTTCCATAGTTGGAACGGTAAACAAAACCGTTTAGTTCTGATCCTAAATAGCTCTGTCTAATAAAGATACCTTGTTCCTCAGCCCATTTGTGTATTTTATTTAAGAACTTACGTAACTCAGCTTTGTCATTAGAAAGGAGAGCCTTGGGTAAATTCATCCTCCATGTCTCTCCCTTTCTTCTTCTTCAAAAATCTTAATAATCTTAATTACTCGCTGTATAGTTTCTGGGCTAAGGTCACGAGTTTGTTTAAATAATAGTTGTAAATCTTCTCGTTCTTCTAACTCTCCCCAAAACTCTACTAGTTCTGGATCATTAGATATAGCAGATTTAATCTTTGTATTTGGGTCTTGGCGTTGGTCTGTACGGCAAAGAAGATAGTCTACGGACACGTTAAAGAAGTCTGCTAATTCATCTATTAAATCCATATCTGGTTTTCTATAGTCATTTTCATAATTAGAAAAAGTAGTTCTACCTCTATTAAAATGCTCAGCCATTTCTCTTAATGTTAAGCCTTTATCTTGTCGTAGTTCTTTTAATCTCTCTCCAAAAGTCATAAAGCCACCTCCTTATTTAATTATACACGTTTGTGGGAAAAAATCTACATTTGTACAGTAAACGTGTCAAAAAGTTCCCGAAAACAGAAAAAAACACTTGACAGTCCCGTTTTTGTGGATTATAATATAGATAATAAGTCACAAAAACAGGACAAAGGGGAGTTGGAAATGAATTGTAGAAATCAAAAATTAAAATCATTAAGATTTGATTATGGTTTAACTCAAGATGATATGGCAAAAATATTAGGTATTAGTAGATCAACATACAATGAAAAAGAAAATGGTTTTAGTGAATTTAAACAGAGTGAAATTTTTTGGAATCAACGTCACGAAAACAGGACAAAACAAAGAGCCAGTTAATATAATATAACCAAAGTGGTTATTTGGTATAAAGGTAGCATTTTGATTAGCAATTATATCCAACATAGGACAATCAACTAAAGCCATATAGTTTAATAAGGGAGGGGGTAAGATTGGGTTATAAAATTTTGCATTGTTTTGCAATGCCAGATGGAACGGAGACAGAGCCTTTAGAGACGGAAGAGTTTTTGGAGAAGTATAAAGATAAGCTAGCTAATTGGGATAACTTAGATTTATTTAAGATAGACTTGATAAAGATGGCAGCAGAGATGAATGGTTTAGAAGTAGAGATAAAAGTAAAATCAAAAGTAAAATCAAAAGTAAAATCAAAAGTAAAATCAAAAGATACTTCTAAGGTTAACTGACAGCTGTTGACCATAAAGGGAAGGTGTACAAGTTAATTAAACTTTAAACTAAAAGTTAGGAGGGAATGTATGAGAGAACGAGTCAAAAAAGAATTTTTTGCAGAAATTTCAACTAAAGAATTGCTAGAAGAGTTGAAGAAAAGAGTAGGGGAAGTAAGTAAAGAGACTATTAATAAGTTCTTTAATCAGAATTACATAGGACAGCAAATAGAAAAAGACACTACTCGCCACAAGTAAGTGTCTTAAAGATTAATACTTTATCAAATTGAACTACACCTCAAAAGGAGGTGAATTGATGAAACAGATTATAGCTCTAACTATAATCTCTGCTCCACTATTAAATTCTTTTCTTAATTATAGCAGATGGTGGAGCGGATAGCAAGATAGCTAGACTAGTTTGAGATATTTATGGGATTGACTAGACCATCAAGAATAATTAAGGAGCTGAGAAGATGAAATCAGATATTATCGGAATGTTAAAAAATATGGAAAAAGGTTACTATAAAATTATCCAATGTCGTAAGGATGGAGGGTTTAGAACCTTAAAGAATGATAAGAATCACCTACATACCTTTATTAGCAAGATTAGAAAGAATGATTTGAAGGAGTATGAAACATTAGAAGAGTCTAAGATAGTATTTAATTTCTTTGATGATTCGGTAAATGATAGGTGGGAGGTCATACCATCTATCAAATTAATCCGATATCAGATTAGAGGTCAGAAGAGAAGAACTGTTGCTAATGATTTAGTTGATAAGGAGTTGGGAGTATCTTTATTAACTCAAGTTGGACAAGCTCAGAAGATTGAGGGTACAGATATTATTGAGGTTGTTAATAATTTTGATACTGGTTATCTGGAGTATATCTTAAAAGATAAATTAGAGCAGAAGATAAGTAGAATAGATTTAGCTAATAAAGCTGTAGCTAAGGTGGTTTGATGAAGGGAATGGTATATATCAACTATACAGGGGTGGTAGTTATCTAATGTATAAAGTTGAGGAGTTGTTAAAACTTGAAGGTGGTAAATATAGTATCAAGCTATGGAATGTTTTCTTTAAAGATAAGGGACAAGTCTATTGTGATGCTTATTTAACTGAGATAGATAGTAACTGGACAATCATGCTTAATGGTAATGGAAATAAGATATTACTGTCTAAAGCTCAGATAGGGTATTTGATTTCCAAGGTGGAACGGTTAGATTTATTGAGATATGGAAGAGAGAAGGTTGATGAATACTTTGGTTTAGCCAATGGATCAGGAATTAAAAAGGGATATCACTATTATAAATTACTCTTTCAATATCAAACTCATTTCGACAATGGTACTGCTAAGAAATATCCTTTCTCCTTCTTTGTTAAAACCTATGATAATCATTATAGAGTTGACTTGGATGATATGCTGTTAACCCTATATAAATTTAAGGATATCTTAGAAAAGATGATTATTGGTAGAGGTGTAGTTAAGATTGAATCTATTTATGATATAGATAAGAAAGCAATGGTCTATGAACGTGGGTCTTACAGCAGTAGCAATAGTCATACTCAATCAGATAATAATTCTGATGATATTTCTAACAGCATTGAAGTTAATATAGGTGATAAGGATCAAAAGATATTGGAGTTAGGAGAGATTGAAGTTACTGTTGGTAAGAATGTAGGGAAGAAATTAAAGGAATTAGGCAAGAGAGACATAGAGTGGTTAGCAACTAAATCCTATGATGAAGATTTAAAGAAAGTAGCAACTGATTATTTAAGATTGATGTTCTAGAGCTGGCCCTTTGGGGCTGGCTATTTAAGGAGTGGTAAAGATGGGTAGATATAGATTACCTGGAGAGGAATCAGAGGTAGAAGAAAGAAAAGAGAGAGGTCAGCGTGAAAAAAGTCTTGCATGGGCTAGGATTATAAAAGAGAAATTGGCTAAATGACTTACCTAAGGGAGTGGAACCATGCCTAAAATAGATAAGCTTAAAAGAGCGATTATTAAAGAAGAGCTGGTAGTAGCAATAGAATATAGGTTAAATGATAAAGGTATCTCTACAAGGGACTCTTATAAGTTAGCGATATTACTTAATCAGGCATTATATTGGACTGAAAGAGTAGGTCAAGAGAAATATCAAAGATTCTTGATTGAAGAGAGTAGACGGGAAGTAGATGATATTGCTGAATTAAAAGGTGGTTGGATATATAAGAATGCTGAGGAATGGGCAGAAGATTGTCTATTAGGGGTGTCAAGCCAGACGGTAAGAAGATGGTTTGAGAAGTTAATTAAGATTGGCTATATCTTAGAGAGAAATAATCCTAAAGTTAAGTTTGACCATACAGTTCAATATAGGCTTAATTTGGTGAAACTGATTGAAGATTTGAATAAGTTAGGTTATAAATTGGAGGGTTACAAAACAGCATCATTACTGAATCTCCAAAATGGAGAATCGAGAGTGCAAAATGGAAATTCCAAAGTTCATAATGGAGCTAGCAATCTCCAAAGTGGAGGAACTATACCAGAGATTACTACAGAGAGTACTACAGATAATGCTACTCAGCATAAAGAACAGGAAGGAAAAATTGAAAGTCAACCAAATCATGCAGTAGAAGAAGTGCAACATTACATTCTCTCTCAGACAAAGAGGGTCAATTTAGGCAAGGAATATTTGATTATTGAGGATTTAAAGCAATATAGTACAGCAGTTATTAAGAAGGCCTGTGATTTGGCAGTTACAGCCCAAGAGTCTAGAGGAAATTATAGGCAGGGTGATGCCAAAAATGGGGTTGATATATCAAGCTATAAGTTTATTAGGTGCTTTATAACAGAAGCTCAGGAACTTTTAACTCAAAATTTGGGAGGTGCAAATAGTGGAAGCAATATCTCAAATACTCCAAAAGAATTCACAGAAGGTGGTCAGTATAAATCAGAGCAGGGAGAAGAAGGAGCCAATAATTCAGAGATCCAAGAAGTTGAAATCTCTATCGAAGACCTTTAATCTGGATAGACTTAAGCAGACTCAATATAAGGCAGTCTGGGAGTTCCAGAATGGTGAAGTGGACAAGGAGCAATTTGAATGCCGAGCTTGTTGTGATAAAGAGATCATCGTTAGAAGAGATAAAGATGGATTTTTAGCTATTTCCTGTGATTGTAAAGAAGAGAAGAAGATTAAGGCTCAAAAAGCTAAGGAACAGAAGAGATATGAAGAGAATATTCAAGCGGCTAAGATAAGGGAAGGGTTTATCGGTAAAACCTTTGCTGATTTTAAAGAGCTAGCAGGAAAGAAAGAGGCTAAGTTAGCTGCTATGGACTATGTTTATAACTTTGAATTTTATAGAAAGAAAGGGATTGGAATAACCTTTATTGGCAAGTGTGGTCGAGGAAAGAGTTTATTATCTCATATAATCGAGCAAGAACTATTAGACAAAGGTTATACCGTGATAAATGTAGTGGCTAAAGAGTTTTATGATGATATTAAAAATACCTATAGCAACCCTGCTCAGGAAACATCAAAGCTGATAGATTCAGCCAAGAAGGTTGATTTGCTAGTAATAGATAATTTAAACGCTAAACGATTTGGAGCTGATGAATTAGAAAAGCTTTTTATTATCTTGAATTATAGGATAGAGAACAATAAGCCTTTTATTGTTAATTCTACAGGTGATATGAAGTATCTGGAAAGACAATTAACTGAAGATCATGTAAGTAGGTTGATTGGTAAGAATGGTGACCCAATTGTTGTTGGTGGAATTGATATGAGAAGAAAGCATGGTGAAGCGATTACAAAGCTAAGAGAACAGAATATAGATAAGTTGAGAGCAGAAGGCAGAGGATGAGGGATAGCCAGTATTTTCTTTGAGATGGGAGGATGGTTTGATGAAGAGACATAGAAAGTTAATCGATTACTTGCTTAATTATAAGAAGATAAAGAGTAGAATAGAGGCGGTTGATATTCAGTTGGAGTATAATCAGCAGGCAATTGATTATGCTAGACCTAAAGTAAGTGGGGGAGTTTATTGTGACCCAGTTTATGATATTGTAGAGAAGAGATTAGATAGTAAGTTAGCTAGAGAGAAGGAAGAGAAGGAGAGAATTATCAATTTAATAGAGACTGGATTAGAATCATTGGATAAGGAGCTAGAGTTACCATTGATTAAAGCTAAATATCTGCAAGATAGGGTAGAGCGAGATAATATGATTTATAATAGTATTAGATTTCCTTATTCAGCTAGTCAATATTATCGAGTGAAGAAGAGGGCATTAGCGAAGTTGGAGGAGAGTATTGGGGATTTGATTTAAAAGGCATACTAGAGCAAACCTTTTTTATGATCACAAATTTTGATAGAGGTGTAATAATTATTTTGTAGAATGATAAATTATAACATGGTGATTAGTAGTTGTTTTAAAATATAAGATATATTTTTATAACTAAAGGCTATACTAATAGCTATGCTTATAATATTTTAAATTGGTTGCTAGAGGGGGAGTTATATGTTCAAGGAAGTGGATAATAAGAAGGAGAAGATTGATCAAAAGAGACCTTTACCTAAATACACAGCTGTTAGTATTAGAAAACATTTATTATTAACTTGGACATATAACTCTAATGCTATAGAAGGAAATACTTTGACTTTATTAGAAACTAAAGTGATATTAGAAGATGGGGTAGCCATTGGAGGAAAGACCTTAAAGGAGCATTTTGAAGTTATAAATCATAAAGAGGCTATTTTATATGTAGAGGAGATAGTAAAGAAAAATAAAAATCTCTCAGAATGGCAAATTAAAAGTATCCATAGATTAATTCTGAAAGGTATAGATGATGAATATGCAGGTGTATATAGGAAAGAAAGAGTTATTATAAGTGGTGCAGAGCATATGCCTCCTGAACCAATAGCACTTTCTGGAGAGATGGAAAGATTGATAAATTGGTACTCAGGCGAGGGTCAAAGTTTACATCCTATTGAGAGAGCTGCTAGACTACATACAGATTTTGTTAAGATACATCCTTTTATTGATGGAAATGGGAGGACTGCAAGGTTGTTATTGAACCTAGAGTTGATGAAAGCTGGTTATCCTCTAGTAATTATTAGAAATGAAGATAGAGCTAGATATTATAGTTCTTTAGATAAAGCATGTACAATAGGAGATTATAATGAATTTATTTTATTAGTAGCTGAATCTTTAAATAGGAGTTTAGATATGTATTTAGACTTGATAGATTAAAGTTGATATAAAATTGGAAGATATAAGATTTAAATCATTGATATAATTAGAATTAGTAAGTAGTGAATAGTAATGAGTAAGAAGATAAACTAAATACTAAAAACCTTTAAAGTCAAGAGCATATTGCTTTTGACTTTATTTTTTTACTATTCTTTATCAATCACAAATTAAGCTTAAGAAGGAGGTGCTGTCAGTAAATGAATGGAGAAACTAAAACAATCAAATGTAGTGGTAATAAAAGTGATGGTTCTAGATGTACTAGAGAAAAACAGGTAGCTATTGATTTTGCTGGTGAGTGGTACTGCTGGCAGCATCAAAATAAGGCACAAAATGTCACAGATACTACGAATGAAGAATTGAGCGAGAATCAACTCAAAGCTATAGACCTACTTATCTCGGGAGAGTTTACTAAGACTGAAATAGCTGAGAAGTGTGACATTAGTAGAAGGCAATTATATAGGTGGTTAGAAGATGAAATTTTTAAAAAGATTTATTATGAAAGGCTAGATGAGATAAAGGATAAGTTTAATCCTAAGTTATTGAATATGATTAATGATATTATGAGAACTGCTCATCCAGAAGAGATAGATGATGAGTTGGATAAGATTGAGGCATTGGAGAGGTTATTCAAACTATATCAATTATTGAATGGAGAGGCTACGGATATTATTAAAGGAGATTTTAAGCATCAAGGTGACATGAATTATAATATTGATTTGTCTTATATGAGTGATGAAGAACTTAAAAAAGAACTAGAGAAATTTAAGGAATAGAGAAAATCATTAAAACAATAAACTCAAGGGCTTTTTTAGCCACGAATCTACACGGATTCACACGAATAAAAATATAGGAATAAAAAGCGATTTTTAAGTTCTAGTAGTAAATAAATTGATTATTAGAATACTGTGGTGATAGTTATGAATAGAAAAGATAAGGAAAAATTATTAATTCTTAAGCGGGAAAAGAAGATTAGAGATTCTAGGGGTAGCTTATGGGAGTTTTGTCAAACTATTTCTCCAGAATTCTACCAAGAGCATAGGTGGCATTTAAAACTATTATGCGATACTTTGCAGAGGCTATATGAAGGAACTTTAGTTAATGAAGAAGGAAAAGTTTATACTAAACTGATGATGAATATGCCTCCTCGACATGGGAAATCTAGAACACTAATCAATTTCTGTAAATGGGTATTGGGTAGGAAGAAGAGTAATAGGATTATAACCTGCAGCTATAATGATGATGCTGCCACGGATTTCTCTAGATATACCAGGGATGGGATTATGGAGGGGAAAACTTATCCCCACGAGATTGTTTATGAGGATATTTTTCCTGAAAGCAAAATTAAGAAAGGGAATGCTAGTTATCATCAGTGGGCTTTGGAAGGAGAGTTCTTTAATTATAAGGGTGCAGGTATTGGAGGGAGTATTACTGGAAAGGGTTGTAATATTTCCATAGTTGATGACCCAGTGAAGGATGCTGAGACTGCCCTTAATGATAGAGCCTTGGATAAAATTTGGACCTGGTATAGTGGAACCTTTCTTTCTCGTAAGGAAGAGGGAGCTATTGAGATAGTTAATATGACTCGTTGGGCTAAGAAGGATATCTGTGGGAGGATATTGGCTGGTCCTGAAGGTGATGAGTGGTATCTATTAAAGTTAGAGGCTAAGGATGAAGAAGGCAAGATGCTCTGTCCTGATTTGTTATCAGAGAAGAGTTATGAAAGTCTAAGGGTTAATATGGTTCCAGAAATATTCAGAGCGAATTATCATCAGGAACCGATAGACCAGAAGGGTAAATTATATAAGTATTTTCAAAGTTATGATGAGTTACCTGAGAGTTATGATAGGATTATCTGCTATGTTGATACTGCTGATGAGGGTAATGATTATCTTTGTGCTATTGTTGGAGTAGAGTATGAAGGTGAGATTTATGTAATTGATGTTCTTTATACTAAAGAAGGGATGGAGGTTACTGAGTCACAGACTGCTGAGTTATTGGTAAGAAACAAGGTGAACTATTGTAAGATAGAGA
>Ga0163219_100294_pt1 | contig 13815 bp, 8 predicted proteins | sample MSEWel2016_04_06_FD_113150 | JGI IMG/M metagenome (GOLD analysis project Ga0163219, IMG submission 113150) | Subsurface microbial communities from deep shales in West Virginia, USA - MSEEL Well Study Marcellus 3H_2016_04_06 ...
CCACATTAAATTACAATTAAAATGTATAATTTAGGAAAACAAAATTTTTTTGAATGCTGATTTTCTTAAAATATCTGGATTTATTTTTCTTTGGAACTGCGTTTCTTGTACTGGTATGGTTATTTTTCAAGCAGAGAAGAACGCTTTATTCAGAATCTGGAGCAAAGTGGCTTAGCACAAAAGGTTTAACCTCTTTGGGAATTAGGTTTGGCGGTATTCTGGCAGCTTTAATTATTGTTATAGGGGGGCTTGTAGTGACAAATGAAGCGGTTAACGAACAAGAGAATATTATTGAACAACACCTCCGAAACAATACTCTGAATTTGGTTCATTCTTTTCGTCCCGAGCATATTGAGAAATTGAATTTTACTCCCGATGATGTTGAGTCTCCCTATTTTCAGAGAATCTCCGACCAGATAAAAAACTATTCTTATTATTCAGGCATTCACGGCATCTACACTATAAAGGAAAGGGAAGGAGATTTCTTTTTTGGCCCGGAGAGCTTTATGCCAGATGATTCATTGTATAGGGAAAGCGGTTCCCGATTTCTGAACCCACCTTCTGAACTTAAAAAAGTTTTTGATGAACAAATTACTTTAATTTCCTCATCATCGACCAACAGGGGGGGAGATTTTGTCAGTTGTTATTCACCAATGTTTAATATTGACAAAAGTGAAGTTCTAATGGTGTTTGGAGTTGATGTAGATAAGAAGGAATGGGAGTATGAGATCAATAAAGTGAAGGTTCTTCCGATTGTGGTTTCTTTGAGTTTACTGATTATCATTTTAGTTGGTTTTAGCCTTATTCAACTCAGAAATAAGAGGAACAAACTGTTTTCTAAAGAGAAGTTTCATTACTGGGAAGGAATCTGGGTGTTTTGTGCAAGTCTCGTGATTACCATTTACTCCGTAATCTCATCCATTAATGAAGAGAAATTATTTCAATACGGAGTTTTTTCTCAAATAGTATCTTCCGAAGGAGAATCTATTTCCGGAGCATTGGATATGATTAGGCAAACCCTTTCCGGGAGTGCACAGCTGTTTGCATCCAGTGATAGTGTTTCACAGGACGAATTTGGTACTTATGTTAATTATCTTCTAAGTTATCCTATGGTAAGTTCTGTTGGATGGGTGAAACAAGTTCCGGGAAAGGGATTTTTTGTGGAATACGAACTGCCTTCAGCTAATCTTTTATACAAGAAGGGGCAATATGTTGTTGGTGAAGACAAATTAAGGTTAGGAGCTGTGTTGGAGACTTTATACACCGGGTTTATTTCATCGACAATGAGTTATAATAAGGATGGTCGGGAAAAAATAGATATTTTTTTAAGAACTGTTGATAATGAAGGAAATAGCTCCGGGTTTGTGTTTCTTTCTCTTGATTTAGGAAAGCTTGAAGATATTTTTTCGGTAGGTAATTCAGTACAAAATAATCTTTTTAGTTCCAGTGTACGTTTGGTGGATTTTCGGAGCCGCTCAAATGAAGGGAAATATAATTTTTTTAGTTTAGCAAAAAACCAACAGAAAGGCCTTACTCTTCATTTGCTTGAGTTTTTTTATGGGAAGACCTTCGCAATTTCGATATCTGCCGAACAGGGTTTTTTTAGCTCATATAGAAGAGCACAATATCAAACAAACTTGTTTTTTGGTTTGATTATTTCTTTGTTTTTCTCCGGTTTGGTGGTGATAATGACCAATAGGAGACTTTTCCTTGAAAAAAAGGTTGAAAAGCAGGCTTCGGACTTAATATATAGTGAAGAACGATTTCGGTCTTTATTCTTTAATATGTTGGAAGGAGTTTCTTTTAACGAAATGATTTACGACAAAAATGGGAAACCTGTTAATTATAAATTTTTGGAGGTTAATAAGGCTTATGAGTCTTTATTAGGTATCAAACGTGAGGAAACAATCGGGAAAGATGCAGTCGAATTGTTTGAAAGAGTTCCGTCATACTTCGATAAATATTGTCAGGTTGTTGAAGAACAAAAGCCTGTTATATTCGAAACTTATTCCGAAGAGCATGGTAAATACCTGGAATTATCTGCGGCTCCCTGGGGGCAGAATGGATTTGCTACCATTTTCTCTGATATAACTCTTCGCAAAAAAGCCGAACAGAGACTGAAAAAGAGCGAGGAACGTTATCGATTGATCTCTGAAAATGCTGAAGACCTGATTTGGCTTTATAATCCTCATAAAGAGGCGTTTGTCTACGTAAGCCCTTCAGTGAAAAAACTTACCGGGAAAGATTATTTAGAAGTTGTGGGTAAGGACTTTGATGATGTCTTAATGATGGAATCCAGTCTGAAGTTGAAGCAGCTGATGCCTTTGCGACTTGCTCGTTTTGGAATGGGGGATGAGTCAATGAGAGTTATTCGTTCTCAGGTTGATGTTAAAACTGAGACGGGCGAACCCTTACCTATGGAAATGGTCACAACACTCCTGTTGGATGAAAATAACGGGGTCTCATTGGTTTTGGGAGTTGGCAGGGACATCAGCGACCGTGTTAAAGCCGAAACTGCACTTAAAATGAGTGAAGAAAAGTATCGGTTACTTGTTGAAAACCAGAATGATTTAATTGTAAAAATTGATTGGGAAGGTTATCTCACTTATGTAAGTCCCTCTTATTGCAGAAAGTTTGGAAAATCGGAAGGGGAACTCCTTAATACCAAGTTTATGCCATTGGTGCATCCTCAGGATCGGGCTTCTACTGCTGAAGAGATTAAAAAACTTTCAGCTCCTCCGCATCATGTGATGCTGGAACAAAGAGCCATGACTAATGAGGGTTGGAAGTGGTTGTCGTGGAACGACACCGCAGTTCTGAACGAAGAGGGCTCAATCATAGAAATAATAGGTGTCGGACGTGATATTACCGAACGAAAAATGGCTGAAAAAGCTCTTCATGAGAGTCGGGAATTGCTTGAACGTCAGAATGAGGAATATGCTGCATTGAATGAGGAGTATCTAACAATGAATGAGGAGCTTACCCGTATTAATGAAGATTTGAGTCTGGCGATCGAAAGGGCTGAAGAAAGTGAAAAACTTAAAACGGCTTTTTTACAGAATATGTCACACGAAATCAGAACGCCCCTGAATGCTGTCATAGGTTTTTCAGAAATGCTCGGAATGGATTATATTACGGATAGCGACCGGAAAGAATTTACCGAGATTATTATGAACAGCAGTCGGCAACTTCTTGAACTGGTTAATGATATTCTGACTATTTCGGCCATCGAAACCAGGCAGGACAAAGTATCGGTATCTTCTGTTAATATTGGCGAGCTTGTATCAGAACTATACACTGTTTTTCGTTCCAAAGCAAAAGAAAAAGGAATTGTATTGGAGATTAAAAAAGGAGTGGATGACGAAAAAGCTGTGATAATGACTGATGAATTGAAACTGCGTCAGGTTTTTATAAATCTGCTTGGGAATGCTTTAAAATTCACTGAAGAGGGAAGTATAGAAATGGGGTTTGAAGCACAGGAAGATGCATATTACAGATTTTATGTGAAGGACACAGGAGTTGGGGTTTCCAAACCAATGAAGAAGAGAATTTTTGAACGATTTGTACAGGCAGATAGTTCTGTAAAAGGACAATTCGGAGGTACCGGCCTGGGCCTTGCCATTTGTAAGGGACATGTGGAGCTTTTAGGTGGTGAAATCTGGCTGGAATCTACTCCCGGAGTAGGCTCTGTCTTTTATTTCACACTTCCCGTTATGCCCGAATAAAGGGGCGTTTTTTCTTTTGCTGTTTGGGTCTGGCTTGTCCAGGTTAGGGAGTAGGTGCTTCTTCGGCTTTATCTTCCAATTCTTCAGATTCTCCCTCCATTATTTCATCAACGCTCCCTTTCTCTTCAGGCTCTTCAAAGAATTTCATGAAGCTTCTTAGTCTGTTTTTGGAGCCCAGTTGGAAAACATAGTCTCGTTGTCCCAATCCGGTTTTCATCTTTCTCACATCAATGTCAAGAGCCTGGATGGCTTTATTGAATTCGTCAAGTGACGAAAGAATTAACATTTTGCCATTGTTGTAGCTGTAAAAAAACCAGGTGTTTTCATCTGCTTTGATGTGTATCTCGAACGAATTGCCACCCCGGCTTCTGGAAATCAGGGCTTTTACGTCCACCTCTTTGGCAATTGATTGGTCTTTTATCCATCCCAGACTTGCTTTGCCATCGGCAACATAGGAGCGGGATGGTGTGTCCCAGGTAAATTCAATATCGGTAAAGCAGAGTGTATGCTGCAGTTCAACAGGCAAAAACTCGGAGATATCGGTGGTTGGCTGAATCAGGTCTGCAAGTTTTTTTGCATCGGCACCTTTCATCCACTCTCTTAATCTTTTTTCAGTGGTCTCTTTTTTGTGCGTGGCAATGGGAGCCTTTGAGCTTCGAATGGCATTTGCCATGGTAAAAATACTGGCATCATCAAGCATAAAATAGGTCCCAAACATTGTATTAATACTCACCTCATTAGATTCACGGAAATGTTCAATTTTTCCTGATGCAAAAAGTTTAACCTGTTCCAAATCCAAACTGAAATCCAATTTGCCTTCTGCACTTACTGAGCAGTCATCTTCATGAAACCTGATGATGTGGCCTGCAGAATCGGGGTATTCAAATTTTTGTTCGGTTCCGATTTCAAAACTGTTATTTCCCTGGTTGTATCTCAGAAATCCTTCAGCTCCGGCGATAGAAGCATTATTGATATTGCGGTGTTTTTCCAGGAATGCACTGTACACATGTGTTGAATCTATTTGAAGTAAAACATCATGATTCAATCGCTCAAGTTCGGTGTTGGTAACTCGCTCCTCAATGGGAATCCTGACATTTTTGGGATCTACTGAAGCATTAAATCTTATGTAATCCTGAGGGCCCTTTTGTGAACAGCGATGCAACATTTGCGTACCTCCGTCAAACGTCAATAAGGGTTCCTCTGCTTTGAGTTTAATATCGCCTTTGTAAGCAAAATGTTTGTCGAAGGTGAATAATTGGTCATCAGGAATGGATCCTTCGGCAAAAGTGCGTTGTTCGTCATTTACCCCGATGTTATGAAAATCCACTACATATTGTTTGTCGTTTCCATTGATGAAATCGTATTCGCCATAACCATTGTATTCAAATTTGCCTTCAACTGAAATATGTGCATTTTTAAACTGATGTGTCGAACCATTCAATATGATGGAGGTAGAATCGAGTGGATCCATTTCGGCATCTTTCCGGATATTTATAATGCCATCATTTAAAATAATATCGGCATCAGCAACTTCTATATTGGAAACTTCGCTGGCATGAATGGTTTTCGATTCAATGTCGTAAACTGCCAATGGAGCAAGGAATTCAAGAGAGTCCTGTTTTCGGTGGGTTGAGACAAATCTGTTTCCTTCCGAACCACTGGCTCCCATGTAAATATCGTTTTGATCCATATCCCACGAAAACTCACTGATGTATGCCAGGTAAAGGTTGTCGGTAAATTCAACCGTATTGCCCATATCGCGTGAAGTAAATCGGCCCTGACGTTCTTCAAAATCAAGTTGTGCAATCAGGTTGTTTGTTTTAAAGGAAACTCCCTCCATATCTTCACCTCCAATGAGGTTGAAATCAGCACTGTCGGCCATCAGTTTATGATGTGTAAGATCCATTTTTTCTGAAATCAGATTGGCTGAAGGCATGAGGAGAGTTCCTCTGGCCTGAAGTCCTGCAGGGGTAAGTGTCAGCCCTCCTTTTAAAGAGGTTTCTTTTTTGAAAATATGAAACTCAGAACTGGTATTTTCAGTAAGGAGTTTGTCTTCCAGTGGCTTGTATGTGAGTTTTACGTTTTCGGATTGTACATCTGGGTATTCAACACCTGTGGTTTGAGGCTCAATATTGAAACTACCTGCAAGTCCATTGGTCTCATCGGGTAAAAAGGTGAAATCCTCCGACTCTGAAGAACTTGTGAGATAGTCGAGGCGTCCGTTACCTTTGAGGCCCTGGTTGCTCAAGTCAATTTCATTGGTAAACTGTGCTTTCCCGTTGTAAACCGGGTAACCTTCGGGTGGTGATTGTTTTACAAAACCCAGTGAATAGTCCCGGCGCACAATTAACTGATCTTCCAGTTCAGGGAATATATTGCTAACCAACTTTCCGTCGAATACAATGTTTTTCAGGTTTAATTCGTTGATACTGTCAATCTCAAAAGGCTTCAGTTCAAAATAGAAATTCTCCGTGTCGTACGCTGCATTCTGGATGTCAGGACGATCGTAGTAAACATAGGAGTCTCGGTCGCTGACCAATACCGGGAAGTGTGGGTAGTTTTCTATACCTGACTTATTGTTGGCCGTGTCTATTTGCAGATAGCCTGACAACCGCGCTATGGTATTATCAATTGTTCTCAGCAGGGGGCGTCCGTATTGGTCCAATCTGTCGGATTCAATGCTCATCCGCATGGAATCGATATTCTGCATATCGATTCGGAAATCATCGTAAGAGAAGAAAAACCCGTTTCCAAAGAGCTCAATCATACCAGCCAGAATATGACCGTTGAAACTGAAATTTCGATTGTATTTCAGTGTTATTTTTTGGTCTTCAGGCAAAAACACCACATTCTGATGGTCGCTGATGGACACATTTTTAACTCCGTTAAGAGCAAGGTCATAGTTTTTTAAATCGAAGATGGCATTTGGAACACGTTCGTCTGTTACAGATTTAAAGCGGATTACATCGTAATCTTTTTTCCCCATTCGGAATTGGATATAATCTGTTAATCTCGGATTAATTTTTATCGTATCTGTATTGATGTTAAAATCGATAAAGCCATGAAACGAAAGCGAAAGGATTTGCTGACGTACCTGGCTTTCGGGCATATTCAGGAATCGGGCATAATCTCTGGCGGTAAAAGGTTGTTGTTTGTTGTTGAAGTAACAATTTCGAAGTCCGATGAGTGGATGAATGGCATCCATTCCCTGTAGATAGTTGAAGAAAGACTCCCGGTAGAAGCTTAAAGACTCAAAAAATGATCGGTTTTGAGCAGCTCCATCCAGCATTCTCAACTCCATGAAGTCACTGTCGAGGTTCCATTGAATGATTTCCGAGTTGATGCTGATATTGTGATAGGTATCAAAAAACGGGCTTTGAGAAATTCCTTCTCCGCTTCGAATCAGATACAAATTTCGTTGGGGAACCATATATTTGAATTCCAGTCCGGGATGGTGTATCTGACCTGTATCCAGATGAATGGTTACTTCTGTTTCCCGACTAAGGATTTCATCTGTTCGAAGTGAGAACATTTTTGATTTGGCCGATACAAAAAGTGTGTCGTTTCTGAAAATAGACAGTGTGGCAGGGTTTTGGTCGGTTCCTGAGCCCAAAAATTTGGCTCCGTGCTGCGAAAACCCTCCCTTGTAATTTAACCCGGGATGGATGTTATCAATATTGAATAACTGGCCGTAAGATTCAAATTTTGGGTAGAGGCTTGATGAGGGGTTGCGAATGAAAGTGACTTTATGTTCCAGGTCTCCTTTTAACGGGCCGTTAAAGTAGTGCTTGTTGTAAAATGTGGCATCACTAACAGTAAAATTGGAATTGCTCATATCCACCCGGTAATCATCGAAAGTGGCATAAACTTTATTTGCCTCAAAGCCGCTTCTTTCCCAGGTAATGCGTCCATTTTTTCCCTCCCAGATGCCTGTCAGAATATTCAGGTTTCCGGAGGTATGGTATATTTCAATGCTGTCGGTTTGTGAGTGACAGACCAACCGGGTATCGGGAATCGTTAATTTCAGGGTGTCCCTAATTAAACGAAATTGAAACTCCGGTGAGCGTGAGTACCAGTCCACTCCCGGGCCACCATAAATTCGTTGTTCGCTGACAATCCCCTGGGTTACGCGCAATAATTCATTGAAATGCCGGGTATAGTATCGGGGCAAATTCAGGTACATTTGGGCTGCATCACGCCAAACCTGAAAATTGTTGTTTATCTGGTCGTTTTGAACAAAAAGTTGTATGGTCGAAAGAAACAGGTGGTAGTCGGGGAAAGCGGTAGCCTTTTTAGCATGCAATAAATCCGATATCTCAATGATTGCTTCTTTTGCTTCCTGCGGAGTATTTGGAGAAATCCAGAACTCCTCAAACTGGTCAAGGAATTCATTGGCACGCTTTTTCTCGGCTGATACTTTGAATATTTCTTCGATTTTTTCGTAATAGCCTGCCTCTCCTGCCTCACTGAAATGTTGAGCCTGAGAAACCATTGGAGATGAAAGAATCAGGAATAAGAAAATATAGAATACCCTTCGCATAAAATGCGAAGGAGAGGAATTATCATCAGGTAAAAATGCAATCATAGTGCGCCGCTTTGAATTTACTTTTTCCTATACGATACAGCCACCCAATTGTTTTGTTCTTTGAGTGAAATTTGTTGCCAATTGAGGCTGGCGGTAACGGATTCAATTTTTGCGAGGTCTTCCCGGTAAAAGCCACTCAAAAGGATTTGTGTTCCCGGTTTTGTGTTGTGGTTGTAAAGTGGCATATCTTCCAGTAAAATATTTCGATTGATGTTGGCAAGTATTAAATCGAATTTCTGATATTTCCTGAGCAAGGACGCATCGCCCAAAACCGCTTCCATATTGGAGATATGGTTGTTTTTTATGTTTTCTTTTGCGTTTTCCACAGCCCACTCATCAATATCGATTCCCAGAATTTTTTGTGCTCCCTTCAAGGCAGCTAAAATGCCAAGTATGCCTGTTCCGCATCCCATATCCAAAACATTGAATCGGGTCAAATCCATTTCAAGCAAATGTTGAATCATGAGACTGGTGGTTTCATGATATCCGGTACCAAAGGCCATTTTGGGTTCAATTAAAATCTCAAAGCGGGGCGATTCCACGGGTTTTTCATGAAATGGAGATCTTATCAGACACTGGCTTCCTATTACAATGGGTTTAAAATAGTTTTTTTCCCACTCTTCGTTCCAGTTTTTATTTTCAAGATCTTCCGTGCTGATGTTGATCTGATAATCGGGTGTATTCAGGAACGGAATCAAAGTTCCGTCCAAAGGTTGATATAGATCTTCTGAAATATAGGCTTCAAGACCTTCGTCTGTTTCCATAAAACTGTCGAATCCTGTTTCCGAAAGTTGCGCAATAAGTATTTCCCGTGCAGTTTCATCAGCAGGAGTGATTGTTAGAAGAATTTTTTTATATCGCATGTCGTACGTTCTGCTTTATGGAAAAAAAAGACCTGCCCTAAAAGAAGAGCAGGTCTGTTGAAAGATGAATGTCATTAAAATGCTGCAATGATACCCTGGAAGTCTTCAGCTTTGAGTGAAGCACCACCGATAAGACCACCGTCCACATCAGGATTGGAGAACAATTCTTTGGCATTCGAAGGTTTGCAACTTCCGCCATAAAGAATTGAGATCTCATCAGCAACTTCCTGACCGTATTTTCCGGCAAGTGTTTTACGGATGAAGGCATGCATCTCCTGAGCCTGGTCAGGGCTGGCAGTTTTGCCGGTTCCGATTGCCCAAACAGGTTCGTAGGCCAAAACAATTTTTTTGAAATCGTCGGCTGAAAGATGGAAAAGAGCTTCTTCGATTTGTGATTTCACAACCTCAAAATGCTTGTCGGCTTCTCTCTCTTCCAATACTTCTCCAATACAGAAAATAGGTGTAAGTTGGTTTTTTAGTGCCAGGTCGGTTTTGGTTTTCAAAAGGGCATTGTCTTCACCGTAATAGGCCCTTCTTTCGCTGTGGCCCAGGATTACGTAACGTGCACCTGTTGATTTTACCATCTCGGCAGAAACTTCACCGGTGTAAGCTCCGGATTCCTGGTCAGCACAGTTTTGAGCAGATACACCAATCAGATCCTGATCTACTGTTTTACATACTTCGGTCAGGTGAATAAAAGGAGTTCCGATTACTACACGGCAATTGGGCTTATTAGATGCCAAAGCGCTTTGCAGTTCTTTTGCCAGTTCTATACCTTCCTGAAGGTTTTTGTTCATTTTCCAGTTTCCTGCTACAATGTTTTGTCTCATTGGTTTTTGTTTTTACTTGTTTTTAATATAAATATCGACAGAAGGGCAATAAAGAATGCATGCCCCAGTAATATCATTCGGGTACTGTTTTTTTGTTGTTGTTTCAACGCCGCGCTAATTGGTTGTTTCATTTCTGCTGCTGGTGGCAGGTCGTTGTAGTGCCATTTCCCGGCTACGGTTCCATTGACAATTAATAGAAGCCCGGGATTTGACCGGATGATTGTTTTCAGGTTGGTTTCATCGCCCTGAAGAAAATCGAAATGGGTTTTGTTTGAGTCGTTAAAGGATTCGGCCTCATCGATGGTCGAAGAAGTAACGACATAAAACGGATAGTTTTGTGCTGTGGCAACCTGTTGAAGTTGCGCAAGGACTAATGCATGTTCTTTCTCAACTTCACTGATGTCGGGAGAAATGGCCAGAAGCAACGGTTCTTTCAGCCCCAGTAAATGGTCTGTAATATTGCCATCTTCAGGATGTTGCAATACAAAATCATGAATGGGAGGGGTGTATCCCTGGCTAATCTGTTTTGTTTTGCTGTCCACAAACACCCAGGTTGTATCTTCGTATGGGTAATTGTTTGCGTTAAATTCTTTTTGTGTTCCGTTTTTCTCTAATATGAAAGTGGTCTCATATTCAGGCTGGGGGGCATCATCCGGAATGGTCATACCCGCGGCAATATTACTTCCTATACTGTACGGCCGAAAATCGATTAGTGGTAAATGGCGAATGCTAAAGATGGAAATGCCGACAGTATAAACCAGAATAAATGCAAGAAATACATTCTGCATGAATGGGGGGTATGGCGATTTTAACTGGTTCCGGGAAAGGAACAAAAGTGTGGCAAAAACCATAATGATTATATTTTTCCAGAAGGTCTGCCAGTTGGTAAGAATTATGGCATCGCCAAAACAGCCACAATCGGTAACCGGATCAAATATGGCCAGCACCAGTGTAAGGACAGTAAAGAAGGTCATGAAACAGAATGCGGTGACAGCAATCTTTTTTGGGAAAACATTAAATACCAGGAGGGCACCTGTCAGAAATTCCAAAGTGGCCAGAGCAATGCTGGCCGGCATGGTAAGGGGCATTAGCCAGTCCAGAGAAAAGGCTTGAAAATAATCGTGGAATTTGATGGCTCCCCCTATGGGATCAACCGCTTTGACAAAGCCTGAAAACAGGAATGTGGCACCAACAAAAATACGGCTTAAAAATCGCAGAATATTCCACATTTTTATATTGTTTTTAGTTGAATGGATGATTTTAATTTTTTGAGTTTTCTTCTGATTCTTTGGGATATTCGATTTTAATGAGGCCGAAAACGGCATAATTGATCATGTCCATGTAGTTGGCATCTATCCCTTCCGAAATTAGTGTTTTACCTTGATTATCTTCAATCTGTTTGGTTCGGTGAAGCTTCATCAGTATCAGGTCGGTAAACGAACTGATGCGCATACTTCGCCAGGCTTCATCGTAATCATGATTTTTATCGCTCATCAGGTTTTTGGCAACATAGATATGCTTGTTGTACAATTCCAATGTCTGCGCAGCATCCATAGAGGGCTGGTCGCTTGATCCAAGTTCCAACTGAATGAGCCCCATGGTGGCATAGTTTACAATGCCGATGAGCTCTGATCTGATGTCGTCCTCAATTTTTGAGGTTCCTTTGGTTTCAATGCTTCTGATTCGTTGGGCTTTGATGAAAATCTGATCGGTCATGGAACTGGGCCGTAAAATGCGCCAGGCAGTACCGTAATCTTTCATTTTTTTTTCAAAAATATCGCGGCATATCGTGATGACGTGCTCGTATTGTTGATCGGTTTTTAGAGCCATACTAAAATTTTGAGCCGTAAAATTACAAAAAAGCTGTGGAACATGATGACTTAAATCTTTTTATCTTGTTTTGCACATTATCTCTACCTTTGAAACCAACCATTTTTTTTAAGTTAATTTGCGATTAATTGAAAACAGACAACAAAAATGAAGCAATACGAGGTCGAAGATAAATTTCTGAAATCGGATTTTACCATTAATTGTAACGGACGTCTGGTTGATTTAAGTCTGCCGAAAGTAATGGGGATAATTAATATCACTCCGGATAGTTTCTTTGAAGAGAGTCGTTCAGAATCGGTAGAGGCTGTTTTGAAACGGGTGGAGCAGGTTCTTGAAGAAGGAGGCGACATGATTGATGTCGGGGCTTACTCCTCTCGTCCCGGGGCTGCTCATGTGCCTGAAGAAGAGGAGGGAAGGCGTTTGTGGCCTGTTTTATCTGCCATCAGAGACCACTGGCCCGATGTGTTGATCTCTTTGGATACATTCCGGGGGCAGATTGCTGAAAAAGCGGTAGGCGAATATGGTGTGGATATCATCAATGACATTTCTGCCGGACAGTTAGATGACACGATGTTTGATGCGATTGCCCGCCTGAATGTTCCTTACGTTTTGATGCATATACAGGGCGATCCGCAAAATATGCAGAAAAAGCCTCAGTATAAAAATGTTACTGGAGATGTTCTTTTGTTTCTGGCAAAAAAAATAGATCAACTCCGAAGCAGGGGCGTATCTGATATTATTGTAGATCCAGGGTTTGGGTTTGGCAAAACGATTAATCACAACTATGAATTACTGCATAATCTTGAACAATTTAAGATGTTTGAACTTCCATTATTAGTGGGTGTTTCCCGAAAGTCAATGATTTACAGGTTTCTTGGTGGAAGTCCGGAAACCGCTCTAAACGGCACTACCGTTCTTAATACCTTGGCTCTTACCGGTGGAGCTAAAATTTTAAGGGTTCATGATGTTAAAGAAGCCGCAGAATGTGTTAAATTAGTGGCAAAAACAGCGCAATTGTAATATTGCCTGCCATGTTTTGATTTCAAAAACAACTATATGACCTTTTTGGAAATAAGATTTATCGACCTGGTCGATATTTTTCTGGTTGCTTATCTGATGTATCGGCTTTACAAGCTGATAAAAGGTACTGTAGCGCTGAATATTTTTATTGGAATTTTTGCTTTTATCGTTTTTTGGCTTGTTATCAAGTCACTAAATATGGATTTGTCATCCACCATTCTCGACAACTTTGTGAATGTCGGGGTATTGGCTATTATAGTTGTGTTTCAGCAGGAGATCAGGCGATTTTTGCTTTTATTGGGGAGTAAATATAATTTGCACAACAAGTTTTCTTTCGACCGGTTTTTCGATAGCAAATCGGCCGGTATGATGAACATATACATCAGGCCCGTTGTTCAGGCCTGTGAAGATTTTGCCAAATCTAAAACGGGAGCTCTGATTGTAATTACCAAGAACTCGGAATTGCTTGATTTCGTCCATACCGGGGAACTCCTTAATGCCGTGATTTCCCGCCGGTTGCTTGAATCGGTATTTTTTAAGAACAGTCCCTTACACGACGGAGCCGTCATTATCAACAGAAACAAAATAAAAGCAGCCGGTTGTATTTTACCCGTATCTCAAAATATGGAACTTCCAAAACGTTTTGGCCTGCGTCACAGGGCGGGAATGGGAATTACTGAATCTACTGATGCTGTAGCTATTGTAGTGTCTGAGGAGCGGGGCCGGATTAGCTTTTTCCAAAATGGTAGAGGAGAGTACAACATTTCAATAGAAGAACTGGAAAAACGACTGGAAGAAGCAGGACTTACTAATTAAAGTTGTTTTATGATTGATTCATTGATTACCGAAATGCCAGGTTACAGGGAGGGGTGGCTGTTGTCTCTTGATTTCAGTCAGTATTTTCAACTTGCCCTGATGGTTCTTGTTTTGATAGTTACATGGGTTTTTACCCGGCCCGGGAA
>Ga0163219_100296_pt1 | contig 13730 bp, 17 predicted proteins | sample MSEWel2016_04_06_FD_113150 | JGI IMG/M metagenome (GOLD analysis project Ga0163219, IMG submission 113150) | Subsurface microbial communities from deep shales in West Virginia, USA - MSEEL Well Study Marcellus 3H_2016_04_06 ...
ACTGACCTGCCGGTGAACGGGAATGGAGAAATATTACATGACACCACTATAAGGTCATCAGATGCAACAACCACTCTTATAGTAAGCGAAGGGACAAAAGCTCTTGATCCTCAGGGAAAGCCGGTATCCGGGATCATTATCACAACTCCTGCTTCCGTACCCGCAGATACGCCCCGAGAAGTTGTTGAGTCGGGTCTTTATTTCGACTTCGGACCTGATGGGACCACTTTCAGTCAGGATGTCGAGATAAGTATTGAGTTTTCTTCCGAAGATTTCAAGGACAGGAATCCTGTGATCTATACCTACACGTCTGAAGATGGCTGGATAGCTCTGGAAACAAGTGTTGACCGCAAAAGTGGCAGGGCAACTGCAATGATCAGTCACTTTTCATTTTACGCTCTGTTCGGGGAAGATGTGCAAACAACAGATCAGCCAATAGTCGCTGAAGTAGCTAAAGAGAATAACAGCTGTTTGCCTGAGATTATGAATGGAGAAGCTATTGCAGATAAAAACAGTTATGGATATGTTTACTGGGTTGCCGGTACAATAATTATCCTGATTATGGGAATGTTATTGATCAGGATGAAAAAAGGTGAAGGAGGTCTTTAATTCTCTTTCACCCAAACTTTTAGATATTTTTGTTTTTTCACTGATGCAAATACTAATCAACTAAGACCAGCATATAAATTGCTTAACGTCAGTGAAAAAGGGATTTTGTACACGAGTACCCTCTATAAAATGAAATATTCTTTTAATGGCCTTTGGATTTTTTCTACTAATAGCATTCAGTTCTTCTTTTCAAATATCTTTACCTACGGATGCAAGCATTTCTAATGCCTCATCTGCCGATATTGGCTCCTTCCAGGCACAGCGCATGATATCTGCAGAGTGACTTGCTTCCCTGAACAGCTCTGCCCTTCTCTGGCTTAGGTTAAGATCTTCGAGGTAGTGAACTATTGCCTTTTTCACAAGCTCTTCCCTTAAATGTGCATACCTATCTCTGACTCTTGAATCTACCTTACGGGCCAGATATTCACCGATATTTACGTCTGAAATAGTTCCTGACATCTAATGTATATAATGTAGTCACCCAAAATATGAATTCTGTTTCTGGCTCTATAAACCATAAACCATAACTAAATATATATGCATGTGCATAATCCTATGTAAATGGTGATTCTAATGAAAAGATTTACTGTCTCCCTTCCAGAAGATCTCAAACAGGAAATGGATTCTTTACCTGATATTAACTGGGTCCAGGTTGCCAAAGAAAGTATCCAGAAAAAGGTCCAGATGCTAGATGAATTTGAACGTTTTGAAAGGAGCTGTGATAAATAATGCCTACTCTAACAGTTCCAATTGATGATGAACTCTATAATAGGCTCCAGACTCACTCATGGGTAAAGTGGTCTAAAGTTGTACAAGATGGAATAAGAAAACGAAAGATACTTGAGATTTATATCAGAAACAAAACTATCTCTGAGGATGATGCTGATTTTTGTGAAATGATTGATTGGCATCCTGTTGATGAATTACCAATAAAGCAAGAGCTAATCGAGAAATTAAAGAAGGAAGATAAAAAGTCATATGAAGCTGTCGGAGATGTATCTGATATTTTTAAATAATTTATTCGGTGATCGATGTGAGTTATTCACTTTTCATCTCATCGGAGTGTAAGAAGGAAATCAAGAAACTGACAAGAAAAAATGTTCAGCTTCAGAATATTCTTGAAAAGAAGATCAAAGACATTCTCGAGAATCCAACCCGATTTAAACCATTGCGCAACGAACTTGCAGGCTACTATAGAGTACATATAATGACTAGTTTTGTCCTTATTTTCACCGTGGATTTGAAAGAGAGGACAGTTTCACTGGTGCATTTCTCTCATCATGACGACGCCTACAAAAGGTAAATATGCTTTATAACCAACCTTAGCAAGTATGCCGGGGTTGTCTGTATTATTTTTATGAGGATTTCTGCAAAATTTGGAAAACCTGCCCTCTTCAACAGAAGGCAGGCAACGGTTTAATTTTCCAGATGACCCGAGCACACGACCACGGTTACACCTGATCTTGTAACGATCTTACACAGATCCTCGATAGCCTCTGAGTATTGCTCGCTGTCAGCCGGAATATTCTTGCATATGGTTTCCTGCAGCAGATCGTCATCCACGTAGATGCAATGTGTGCCGTGCATGGAGAGATGGTCATACCTTTCCTGAGCTTCCTGCTTTTTATCTCCCGGATATCGGATGACCTTTGCAGTGACATCCCTGCAGGCCTTATCAGGAGATACCTGGCTGTATCTTGTGATCATGCCCGCAGCAGCGGTGCGGTTGGTAAGAGGATCGATCACTATGAAAGAGCCTGTGCTCCTGTTCTCGGAATAGATATCGGCAAATATCGGTTTCTTTAATTCAAGCCTGACCCTTCCGATCTCGTTCAGGTTCAGGAAGTCCGAATCTCTCATGCTGATATCATCAGGATCGAACTCATGCAGTACTTCCTCAAAGTTTCCTTTTACCGTACTTGTTGTATGCTTGATCAGATAATCCTTCCCGATATTCATGGGTTCGCTATCCATCCATACAACATTTGCCTCCAGACTGCCGGAGACTGCCGGAAGGTCATCGGCCCTTGCGATCATATCACCGCGACTGATATCTATATCATCCTCCAGGCAGAGAGTTACTGCCATGGGAGAAAAGGCATAATCCAGGTCTCCGTCGTATGTGACTATCCTTGAGATATGGCTTGTTTTTCCCGACGGGAGAACTCTCACTTTGTCTCCCTTGTGAACCACACCTGAGGCTACCGTACCACAGTAACCCCTGAAATCATCTCCTCCCCAGTTTACATACTGGACGGGGAATCTGAAATCATTGAGGTTTCGGCCGCCGGATACGTTCACGTTCTCCAGGTAGTCGAGCAGCGTTGATCCCTTGTACCAGGGCATATTCTCACTCCTCTCGATGACATTGTCACCTTTGAGAGCGCTTATTGGTATGTAGTAGATGGATTCTTCTGATAACTTGTCAGCAAAGGAATTGAAGTCATTTACGATATCCTCGAACACTTCTTCGGAATAGTCCACCAGATCCATCTTATTGACTGCAACCACGAAGTTGCGGATACCCAGCAGGGACGAGATGAACGAATGTCTTTTTGTCTGTGTCACGACCCCGTTCCTGGCATCAATGAGGATCAGGGCAAGGGAAGCGTTAGATGCACCTGTTGCCATGTTCCTTGTGTACTGCTCATGTCCCGGAGTATCTGCAATTATAAATCGCCTTTTTGGAGTCGAGAAGAACCTGTAAGCTACATCAATTGTAATTCCCTGCTCCCTTTCAGATTTCAGACCGTCGGTCACCAGTGAATAATCGATCTCCTGGCTCCTGTGGCTTTTCGAGAATGTCCGGATAGAATTCAGCTGGTCCTCGAATATCGATTTCGAATCGTAGAGTAATCTGCCGATAAGAGTTGATTTGCCGTCATCCACGCTTCCTGCGGTGGCAAACCTTAGCAGATCGATATTCTGGTTTTGCTCGATCAGAGAGTCAGAACTCAAAAGTATCCCTCCCTTTTCTTTTGCTCCATGGAACTGTCCTGGTCGTGATCGATTACCCTTGTTATACGCTCGGAATGTCTGGCTACCATCATCTCCTCGATGATCTTTGGCAGGGTGTCTGCCTCCGAACGTACCGCACCTGTACAATAGTGGCATCCGAGGGTCCTGAAGCGGCTCATGACCTCTTTTGTCTCTTCCTTATGCTCGTCCGTATAAACCGGGATCAGCTGCCCGTTCTTTTCTATAACCGGCCTTTTCTTTGCAAAATATAGAGGCACGATCTCGATGTTCTCATGATAGATATACGACCAGACATCAAGTTCTGTCCAGTTCGAAAGCGGGAACACCCTGATAGATTCCCCGGGATCGATCTTTGAATTGAAAAGGTTCCACAGCTCAGGCTTCTGTTCCTTTGGATTCCACTGTCCGTGCCTGTCACGGAACGAGAAGATCCTCTCCTTTGCCCTCGACTTCTCCTCATCTCTGCGTGCACCTCCAAAAGCCGCATCATAACCGCCTTCCTCCAGAGCATCAAGCAATGCCTTTGTCTTAAGCTCGGCACAGCACTTGACCGTTCCCACTGACAGAGGATTGACTCCTCTTTTGAGAGCGTCCTCATTTCTGTGAACCTTCAGGTCAAGATCGTGTTTTTTTGTATAGTAATCCCTGAACTCATACATTTCAGGAAACTTATATCCGGTATCAACATGCAGTAGAGGGAAAGGCACTTTTTTCGGATAGAATGCCTTGATCGCAAGATGTGCCATCACAGACGAATCCTTTCCTACGGAATAAAGCATGACCGGATTATCGAACTCCGCAGCAACTTCCCTGATTATTCCTATGCTTTCGGCTTCAAGTGTCTTTAAGTTCGAAAGTCTGTAGGATTCTTCCTTACCAGCCATTTAATCCCTCCTGCAGTTTTTCTTGAAATTGATAACATTTAATTTGTCCTTGATTTCTAATTTTGAATTTTCTAATATTCAGAATTCCGATCTGGCATTTCCTGAATGCAGACCACATTCCTTCTTGGTCGCTTCTTCCCACCACCAGCGTCCTTCACGCTCGTGCTGTCCAGGCAATACGGGTCTGGTACATGGCTCACATCCGATACTGACATATCCTTTTTCGTGGAGCTCATTGTACGGAACTTCCTTTTCCCTGATATAGTCCCAAACCTGTTTCGAGGTCCAGTTTGCCAGCGGATTGAACTTTATAAGGCTGCCGTCACCGAAAGAGGGATCTACCTCTATTACGGGAATTGTTGCACGTGTATTTGGACTCTGGTCCTTACGTTGGCCCGTGATCCATGCGGCCCTTGTACTGAGAGCACGTCTCAGGGGATCGATCTTTCTGACGCCACAGCATTCCTGGTGTCCGTCCCTGTAGAAGGAGAACATACCTTTTTCATGTACAAGCTCCTCGGTCCTGTCCCTGTTGGCAAAGAAGACTTCCAGGTTAACACTATAATGGTCCCGCACTACGTCGAAGAATCTATAGGTTTCCGGATGCAGTCTACCTGTATCCAAGGAGAAGACACTAATATCAGGCCTAATCTTTTTTGCCATATCAATCAGTACGACATCCTCGGCACCACTGAACGCAATGGTTACGTCCTCTCCAAATCTGTTGAGGGCATATTCGAGTATCTCCTGTGGAGCCCTGTCCTTATACTCCTCAGCTAACTTTTCCGTTTCTTCAATTAGTTTCTGATTCTTTTCTGGCATAGTAATGACCTGGTTATCGGTAAACTTGATCGTATGAAATAAAAAATAAGTGCCCGGAAGACATAAAGCTCCGGGTGATTGGTACTGATCTGTTTACCCGGTAACTTTAATTATTCCATCACAAAGGTCTTGAAATTATCAAAACCCAGGCGCTGGATAGTATCTCCAAAGCGCTCTCCGGAGCTTGCTTCTGTCCTGAAGAACTCCAGAGACTTATCAATTATCTTAAACAGTGTGGCTTCATCCACAAGTTCGGTAAGTTTGACACCAAATCTCGGGTGCTTACCTACCTTGCCACCGACATAGATAGTATAACCTTCACGTGCCTTTGTCCAGGCATCTGTCGGGCATATTTCGGTACACTGACCACATAGATTACACTTATCCCTGTCAAAGTACAGTTCTTTGTCCTCGACCTTAATGGCCTCCACGGGACAGACTGTCTCACAGAGACCACAATGGATACACTTATCCTCTTCCCATGCGGGTTCAAGTCCTCCCATCACACCAAGGTCATTCTCTTGTACTTTCATACATGATGACGGACAGCCTGTGACAGCGAATTTGAACTTGCCTGGAAGTTCCATGGCAAAGTAATTTTTATCGATTTTCTGTGCAATATCTTCCGCATCGATCAGGCCACGCGGGCAGACAAGGTTTCCCTGACATGCTACTACCCCACGGACCCTCGGACCACATGTACCCTGATGGACATCACTTTTTTCCAGTTCATCAAGCAATTCTTCGGTTTGCTCAAAGGGGATATACGAGATCTCCAGGCCCTGTCGTGAGGTTATGTGGACCTCGCCCCTGCCGTACTTTTCAGAAGCATCGGCAAGTGCACGAAGCTGATCGGCAGTAAGCTGGCCTCCTACAACGCGAAGACGCATTGAGAATAGGTCCTCTTTTTGTCTCTGCCGGAGGAAACCTCCCTGTTTGAGTCTGTCATAGTTTATCGTCTTTTCACCCATTATTATCATCCAGAGTTCAGCAGTTTAAGATATATAAGTAAACAAGAAGGCAAATGTTGCAACTTTTTCATTGGTAAATTTAGCCTCATCCTCCACCACTATATAACTAATCCGCTTTCAAGTGTCATATAATTCTCGCCTGAACTAAAGAACAATATCTGATAAAGGAAACAGCAACGATGATCATAACACTGGCTGCAATCGCATCCGCAGTATTCATGGGAATAAACATCGGCGGAAACAATGCCGCAGCCTCCATGGGAGCAGCTTACGGTGCGAAGGCCCGTACTAAAGAGCAGGCAGTGATCCTGATAGCTGTGTTCTCGTTCCTTGGTGCTGTGCTCAGCGGCGGGGATGTGATCGATACACTGGGTGAAGGAATAATCCCGGGTAATGTATTAACACTTTCAGCAGCTATCATTGCAATAAGTTCGGCTGCTCTGAGTCTTTTTATTGGAAATGTGCTCAGGGTTCCCATATCAGCCAGCCAGTCGGCAGTCGGAGCGATTGTAGGTATCGGTATTTTCTACGGAGTGCTGGACACAGATCTGCTTACACAGATTGCAGGCTGGTGGATAACTACCCCGATAATTGCCTTCATACTCGCTTACCTTTCCGGCAAGTATATTCATCCCAGACTTGTAGTATGGCTCGTGGAACATGAGTCAGAGGCCCAGATAAGAAGTACGATCGGAAAACTTCTGACGGTCACAGGCTGTTATGTAGCCTTTTCCGCAGGTGCCAACAATGCAGCCAATGCAGTTGGACCTCTGGTAGGAACAGGGTTCATAGATACAACAACCGGATCTATTGTCGGAGGACTGACACTCGGACTTGGTGCAATACTTATCGGAGGAAGAATACTCCAGACAGTTGGAACGGAGATCGTGGAACTATGTACTATCCGTGCTGTCTTCATCGAAGCCATCGCTGCGATCATTGTCCATGGTGCTTCCATATCAGGCATACCGGTGGCACTGGGCCAGATCATACCAGCAGCGGTCATAGGTATCGGCTGTGCCGAGAACGGATCTGCTACGATGAAGAACAAAACCGTGCGACGCATTGTAATTATGTGGATAGTGTCTCCACTTCTGGCAGGTGCAATTGCGTACGCTGCCATGACTGTTGCCTGATAGAGTCCGGCATTATCCTGAAAGGGAAGTATAGAGATAAGAAAAGTTTTCAGAAACAAGGGAATCAGGATAATACCTGGTTCCGGCTTTTACAGACTTTCTCAGAGAGTCAGGCACAGGAGTATTGCCGTGTCTTCCTCAGCCTGGAGTGAATGAGGTGCGTCCGCAGGCATGAATATGAACATTCCGGGCTTCATCTCAATGTCACGGTCAAACAGTTTAAAGGTGCCCTTTCCCTGGAGTACCTGGACAACTCCGTTCTTTGCAGATGTATGGGTATCTATATCGGTTCCCTTTGCAAGGCACATCAGAGTATAGTTATAGGTATCGGACTTTGCGAGTACAGTACTGAATATTCCCTCTGAAGGGAATTGCATGACCTCATTAAGGTCCTTTGAGAATCCTTTATCTTTTAGCATTTCGATTTTGTCCATGTTTTAACATGGATTCTTATCCGGTTTAAATCAATCGTTTTTATTTTTCAGATCTATTCAGAACCGTAAAAATTTAAGGTACGGATTAGCGGGAATGTTGTTTTTTCAGCGCATTTTCGGCCCTGTTCATCGTCTCTTCATTGTCCCTGTAGATCTTCTGTATATTGTCCATTGCACGGTTGAGACGTTTTTTCAGCACTAGCAGATCCCTGTCAGAAAGATCGTATTCTGGAACGTTATCTATCCATAGCTGCTGTACTTCAACAAGTGCATCTATTGCTGACTTTGTCCTGTTAATGGTTGTTTCATCCATGTTATGCCGTATGGGTAGAGATTTTAATAAGGTAATCAGGCAGGCAATAATTGTCGTGATACCACTAGTTATTTATATGGCAATCAATTAGCAGGCGATGACACTCATAGAACTATATTATTCGGATATTTGCATGAACTGCCACTATGTCAGGAAACAGATAATGGAAGCTATTTCTGACGGCATTGTGCTCAAAGAGATCAATGTATCAGGTCCGGAAGGTGCTGTGAGGGCAAAAGAGCTAGGTATCGGAGAAGTACCTGCAATTGCCATAGACGGCGAACTTGCGTTTATCGGAAGAGTAGAAAGAAATGAAATACGCGAGGAACTCAGGACTTACTCCGGACTGGATAAAACGTATGAAAGCAGTGTAATTCAGGAGGGGTTCTTAACTGAACCTTGATATATACAGGAACCTGAGCCGAGGCACTGAAAGTACCTACATAAATCTCAATCCTATCCAGCGCGGTGGGGTGCTTACGGCTGAGGCCAGAAAAGCAGCCCTGGAGTTTGCTGACGGTTACTCAGTCTGTGATTATTGTTTTGAGTCAAGGGTGGACCTTGTACAGAACCCGCCGATTAATAACCTTACAGCAGACATTGCTGAATTCCTGAACATGGATGATATAAGGTTCACTGCCGGCTGCCGGCATGCAAAATGGGCGGCAATGCACATGGTCACCAATCCCGGTGATACAGTCGTACTGGACTCGCTTGCACATTATACTTCATACCTGGCAGCAGAGGCAAACCGGGTCAAGGTCGTAGAGGTACCGCATAGCGGCTACCCTGAATTTGTAATCGACCCGGACGGATATGCAAGAAAGTTCGAGGAGGTCGAACGTGAGACCGGTTCACCTCCGGCACTTGCACTGCTGACACATGTGGACTACCGTTACGGAAATGTTGCGGATGCGGCAGCCGTGGGGAAGATCTGTAAAGAATACGGTGTTCCCTTCCTGCTGAATACCGCCTACTCCTCAGGAGTGATGCCTGTTGACGGTAAGAAGCTGGGTGTAGACTTCCTGTGTGCCTCCGGACATAAGAGCTGGGCTGCATCGGCTCCGCTGGGAATGCTTGCGACGACATATGAATGGAACCAGCAGGTATTCGACAAATCGACCATCAGAGGTGACTGGAGCGGACGTGGTTTTACCAAGAAAGAGGTCGCCCTTTTCGGATGTTCACCTGTATTCGGAGCTCCTGTGATGTCACTGATGGCTTCGTTCCCGGCAGTTGTGGAAAGAGTGGAGCACTGGGACGAAGAGGTAGAGAATGCAAGATACCTTGCTGCAGAGCTTGAACGTATCGAAGGTTTTCACCAGATGGGTGTAAGACCTACCGAGCACACGCTTGTTGCCTTTGAGTCACTGCCGTTCTTTGAAGTTGCTGCCAACAACAAGAAAAAAGGTTATTTCCTGTACCACGAACTGAAGAAAAGAAAGATTATAGGGATACATCCCGGCATGAGCAAGAGTTTCAAACTGAATACCTTCGGACTCAGCAGAGATCAGGTGGAATATGTTGCCGATGCTTTCATCGAGATAGCAAAGAAATATGACATACCGGTGGAGGACTAAAAATGGAATATACGGAACTTACAAAACAATTCAGGCAATTCTTCGAATTGCCGCTCACACCAGTGGCCGTGAAGTTCAATAGCGACAGAGAACCGGACATGCCACATCCCATGCGATACTGTGAACTTGTCAGGAAGGCTGCTGCCTTTGGTAACTCCTATACCTTCTCCATCGATGATATGTCCTGTGCAAGTGCGGAACTTGCACTGGGGTTTACCGAACCGCTCTACGGGGAAGTATACCCCAGGGTAAAACCTGCGGATACGGAAAAGATCACAGTTTCACCTCTTGACAGCTCGGAGTTCGAACCTGATGTTGTCGTGGTCGCCGGATCTGCCGGCAAGCTCATGAAAGTGGCCACAACACTTGCAAAGGTCAGAGGTGATATGGTAAACTCCAGTTTCAAAGGCGAGTTTGCGGTCTGTGGCGAATGTACGGCTATTCCGCTAATGGAAAATCGTGTAAACCTATCACTCTTATGTGCAGGAGCACGTATGTTCAGCGATTACCGCAGCGAAGAGATTGTGTTTGGTTTCCCCATGGAGACCTTTGTCGAACTCACACAATCCCTGAAAGAAGACAGTATTACAAATGCACTCTGTGGCTGTCTCATGGACGATCTTCCTTCGGGTCTGGTCAATTCAATACTTGATCTTGGTTTTACCAAGGGTACGGACCATTTCACAGGACGCTTCAAAGATGAGATTATCAGGCTGTATATCCCGAAGGATGACAGCGGAAAGAGCTCTTCAGTGACGCTGCACGTTCCGGTTAAGTTCAGGGATGCGGAATCGGCTGAGGTTTCAACTGAAATTGCATCCGGTCTTCTGGAGCATCCCATGGAATGGCGTCTGAGGGATAACTGGATCGATATCGTATTACTTATTGAGCTCAACGAGCCTCTCAGACGTGCAGCTATGAAAGGTGAGAAGTTCAATGCCCTGGTCAATAACGGTATTGATGTATTGCTGGACCATGTTACCAGATTCAGACGTAAAGCAACAAAGTGATACCCACAAAAAATATGATTCGCTGAAATTTCAGCGAATCTCCTCGATTTTTAAACCCTCTTTTTCCGAGATTTATGAAAAGGGCGCAATAAGGACTTTAAACTAAGGAAAAGAAAAGTAGCAAAACTGAGAAAATCTAAGGTTTTTTATCAGTATTTATCTCAGGCCTTTTTGATCCGGACCTTCCAGATATTATCTTCTTTCACTATACCAAGCACTGTATGACCTTCGTTCTTAACACTTTTCGGGACATTTGACACCGCAGGAGCATGATCGAAGATGACCGTCAGATGGTCACCACTTTCCAGCTCTTCGAGTTGTAGTTTGGTTTTTACGAAAGTATAGGGACAGACTTCTCCCTTTAAATCCAATTCAACTGATTTTTCTGTCATGATTTAACCTTTGATCTTTATTACAGGAACAGAAGCAACTCTACCCGTGGACATATAAGAACAGAGATACAGGCAAATAAGGACGGCATATCCGATACATTTTTATAGAATAACAGTGTTGTCACAATTGTGAATTCACAATCGTGAACTCACATATACCTGTGAGGGTATAACTATAAATAATCTACTAAAAGGAGAAATAAAAATGAGGGATCGTTTTTGTTGGCGCTTATAGCACAGAATCAGAGAATACCGAAAATACAATGGAATTGACAGACGAAAATTTCAGAAAAGTAATCGAAGGACTGCCACCTTCAGCTAAGCTTGTTTTTAAAGTTCTCGAGTACGGCGGTCTTCTTACACAGAAGGAAATTGCCGAAGAGAGTTATCTTCCTCCCCGAACCATCCGATACGCACTTGGCAGACTAAAGGATGAAGGTTTTCTGCAGGAGAGATTTTACTTCAAGGATGCCAGGCAGAGCCTCTATGGTCTGAAAAATATACCTGAGACCAGTGTTGACGAAAGCAATATGGGTGAGAGAGCCGGCCTTCATGCCAATGTTATAAGAGTCTCAAAGCCCGAGTACGAAATGACGGTAGCCTGAGGTCATATGCTAAAAAACTGAATCAGAGGTATTTACATGAAAAACAAGACCACTATCAGAATTAACGGTATGACATGCAAGCACTGTCAGAAAACGGTTACCGAGGCTATTTCAAAGCTTGAAGGAGTTGAAAATGTCGAAGTAAGCCTTGAGGACAAAAGTGCTGCTGTTACATTTAATGAAGAGCTTATAGATCCTGAAAAGATAAAAGAGGCAGTAGAAGCCTCCGGTTATGGAGCGTTTGATGAAGATACGACTGCTCAGCCGGACGTACATTCCGAAGAAGTTCAGGATTATATCTCGCATATTGAAGATGAGAATAAAGAGCATCACAACTGCTGCGAAGGAGAGGAGAAAATGAAAGAGCATAAAACAGATCACATGGAGCATCATGATCATACTAAAATGAAAGAAGAGACCGCTAAGGAAACAGAACACAAACATCATGGCGATCATAATGACCACGGTACCCATGATGACCATGGCAGCCACGGTGGATGCTGTGGAGGAGCAGAAGCCGGGGAGAAAAAAGGACATGGTTCACATGGCAGCCACGAAAGTCATGCAGGTCATGGTGGGCATCACGGAGGATGCTGTGGCGGAGGCGGGATGAAAATGTGGATCCTGATTGGAATTGCCGTCGGTTTATTATGGTATTTCACACCCTGAATTCAATAATGGCTCAGAACCTGGAATCCTTAAGGCAGTGAATTGACCCATGTTTGATCCACTGCATAAGTGGTAACATATTTTACCGCTTTACCCACCTTTTTTTAAAATAATTTCGTCCCCCCTTTTTGTCAGTCAAATCATATACAAATTAAAGGATTGTTCAAATATGCCAATAGACCCCATATGCAAATCAAGGGTATTACCTGACAGTCAGTACAGCACAGAGTACGGCGGTGAAACATACTATTTCTGCTGTCCCCACTGTAAGAGCAAGTTCGAAGAACTCGAAAAGGGAACCATCAGACTAAAAAGAAGTCTTGCTGATCACGAGCGTATATCCTTCGGAAAATTAAGAAAAGAGATCATCAAACCCGGGATCTGCACCCTCTGTGGTGCCTGTGCATCAACATGTGAATCAATAACCATAGATAACAATCAGCCAAAACTCATCGGAAAATGTACTGCCTGCGGAGTCTGCTATAACCAGTGTCCCAGGACCATTACAACAGAAGAAGGACTGATCGGGAAAATAAGGTATGCCTACGGTGCCAGTACACAGATAAAGGACCTTAAAGGTCAGGACGGTGCGGTTGTCACCTCAATGCTTGCCTATGCACTTGAGGAAGGCCTTATAGACTGTGCTATCGTGACGGTAAAATCGGAAGAGGAGCCATGGAAACCCCTGCCTATGGTTGCCACCACATATGATGAACTGGTACAGTCCGCCGGTAGTATCTACAGCCATAGTATGACCATGGAAGCTCTTATGAGCGCCATTAAGCAGGGTATGAGGAGTATAGCCTTTGTCGGACCAAGCTGTAATATCGATGCTGTCACGAAAATGCAGAAAAGTCCCTATGGTTTTCTCCATCTGTTCATGAGAGCCAATATCCTGAAACTGGGATTGTTCTGCATGGACACCTTCTACTATGAGGGCATCAGGGAATTTGTCAACAGCAAGGACATGAGACTGGAAGAAATAGATTTCATGAAGATCCGCAAGGGAAAATTCGAATTCTATCTTGATGACGAAGTGCGATCTTTCGATCTCAGTGAGTTCGATGAGTACAGAAGTACTTCATGCAGTTATTGTACCGACATGGCCGCTGAAAATGCAGATATCTCGTTTGGCGGTGTCGGCACACCTGAGGACTGGACCACGGTTCTGGCACGCTCGGGAATGGGATATGAGATTTTTAACGAGGCTGTGGACAGTGGTTACATCGAATCCAGGGATCTGAATAAGAATGAAATAGACAGAGTCCTTAACCTGTCAAGAATGAAAAAGGTCCAGATGTACGGACTTAACAAACGAAAAGTGGC
>Ga0163219_100297_pt1 | contig 13703 bp, 7 predicted proteins | sample MSEWel2016_04_06_FD_113150 | JGI IMG/M metagenome (GOLD analysis project Ga0163219, IMG submission 113150) | Subsurface microbial communities from deep shales in West Virginia, USA - MSEEL Well Study Marcellus 3H_2016_04_06 ...
GAGCGCCGGGCGATCCCGCGCCGCGCCAAGGTGCTGGCCGTGGGCATGATGGCCGGCAGCTGGACGGTGATCGTCTTCACCGCCCACAGCGTCCTGGTGGTGACCGGCGTCGGCGTGCTGCTCGTGGCCGTCGCCGGCTACGTGGTGACCCGGCCGAACGCCTGAGCTACTCCGGGCCGCCGGCCGCCAGCGTCGTCTCCGACACCAGCACGCTCTTGATGTTGACGAACTCGCGGATGCCGAAGGCCGCCAGCTCCCGGCCGTAGCCCGAGTGCTTGACGCCGCCGAACGGCAGGCGCGCGTCCGAGCGGACGTTCTGGTTCACGAAGCTCATGCCGGCGGTGAGCTCGTCGCTGGCGATCCGCTCGCCGCGCGCCGGGTCGCCGGTCAGCACGCCGGAGCCCAGGCCGAACGCCGAGGTGTTGGCGAGCGCGATCGCCTCGGCCTCGTCCCGCGCCTCGACGATGGCGGCCACCGGGCCGAACACCTCCTCGTCGAAGGCCGGGTTGCCGGGCCTCACCCCGGTCAGGACCGTGGCCGGGTACCACGCCCCCGGCCGGTCGGGGACCTGGCCGCCGGTCAGCAGCCGCGCGCCGGCCGCGAGCGCGCGGATCACCTGGTCGTGGACGTCGTCGCGGGCCTTGACCGCCTGCAGGGGCCCGAGCCTGGTTCCCTCGGCGCGGGGGTCGCCCATGGCGTAGGTTTCCATCTCCGCCGTCAGCGCCTGCTCGAAGGCCTCGCGCACGGCCGAGAGCACGATGAACCGCTTGCCGGCGATGCAGCTCTGGCCGGCGTTCACCAGCCGCGCGGCCGCGGCCACCTTGGCGGCCCTGGCCACGTCCACGTCGTCGAGCACCAGGTAGGCGTCGCTGCCGCCGAGCTCGAGAACGCACTTCTTCAGCACCGCGCCGGCCTGGGCGGCCACGGTCTTGCCCGCCTCGACGCTGCCGGTGAGGCTGACCGCGGCGATGGCCTCGTCCTCGATCAGCGCCTTCACCTCGCGGCTGGGGACCAGAACCGTGCGGAAGACGTCGTCCGGGAAGCCGGCCTCGCGGAACACCGCCTCGATGGCCAGGGCCGAGCCCGGCACGTTCGAGGCGTGCTTCAGGACCGCGGTGTTGCCGGCCATCAGGGTCGGCGCGGCGAAGCGGAAGGCCTGCCAGAAGGGATAGTTCCAGGGCATCACCGCCAGGATGGTCCCGAGCGGCCTGTAGACGACCTTCGCCCGCGGCCCGCCCATGTCCACGGGCTCGTCGGCCAGGAAGCGCTCCGCGTGTTCGGCGAAGAACTCGCAGCCGACCGCGCACTTCTCCACCTCGGCCCGGCCGTCGGCCAGCGTCTTGCCCATCTCGTCGCACATCAGGCCGGCGAACTCGTCCGCGCGGCGGCGCAGCACTGCGGCGGCGGCCCGCATAAGTTCCGCCCGCTCGGCGAAGGCGGTCCGACGCCAGCCGTCGAACGCAGCGCGGGCCCGGCGGGCGACCGCCAGCGCCTCCTCGCCGGTCAGGCCCTCGTAGCGGCGGCCGGGCTCCCCCGTGGCCGGATTGACGGTCTGGAAGACGGGACGCTCGCCGGCCATGAGTCTGCTCCTTGGCTCGTAGGGACCCTGTACCTAGGCGCCCGCCGGGCCGCGCCCAACCTCCCGGGCGAGCGCGGTGAGGAATTCGACCAGGGCCTCCTGCGGGTCTTCCCGGTCGCCGGCGAGGGCGGTGATCCCCCACTGGCCGAGCACCGCCTCCTGGACCGGGTTCGGCTGGGGCATGAAGACGAAGGAGCGTGGCCGGTCCTTCTCCTGGCCCGAGGCGCGCCAGGTTTCCCACAGGCGGTGGAGCAGGAGCCGGATGTTGAGGTCCGACATGGAGTAGCCCACGAACAGGATCGTCCGGCCGAGCGCGTCGGCCCGGAACTTCACGTCCAGCGGCGAGGCGAAGTTCAGGCGGTTGAAGTAGTCGGTCTCGGCGATCACCAGGGAGGCGTCGTCCTCGAAGTCCCCGTGGAACTTGACGATCTGGGTCACGTCGCCCCGCGCGTGGGCGATGTCGCGGGCGCCGGCGATCTTCACGAAGTCGCGGCCGGAGAGGCGGTAGGCCACCTCCAGGTTGGCGTCGTAGTTGGTCGTGTAGATGATCGGGAAGTCGAGGCCGACGATCAGCTGGTGCAGGCGCGAATCCCGCACGCGGGCCTCCGACACGCTCCAGGAGCGGTCCATCCAGCTGCGGAGCGGCCCGATGCTGCCCTTCTGGAGGCGGTAGTATTCGGCGAGGGTGTGGTAGCCGACCTCGCCGTTCAGGGCGCCGAGGTCCAGGCCGAGCTCGCGGCACATGTGCTCGATCAGGCTGCGCCAGGACGGCAGGCCCACGCTCATGGAGAGGCCTGCGCCCGCGAACAGGATGGCGCTGCGGTCGCGCACGGCGGCGGCCAGGGCGTCGAGGTCCGAGTTCACGGTGGTCGGCGGCTCATCTCAAACGCCTCGGGAGGCGCGGAAGCAGAACCGGCCCCGTCCGGCGGGGTTCCGCCGGCCCTCCTTTGTGAAGCCGGCCGCCGTGGGTGTGGCCGCCACGCCGCAGGACCGCGGCCTTCGCGCGCCGCCTGCCCGACGCGCCTTAACCGTCCGCTTGATTTTCCGAACGACGCCTCTAAGCTCCTTTGACACCGGTGTCACAGCTCATGGGGGCAGAAATGATACCGGTGTCACAAGCGCGGGGACGCGCGGGATCGGGGTCCAGCCCCGGCCACGGAGGGAACAGACATGAAGCTCACTGCCGGATCTCGCCTGCGCACGCTCGCCTGCGGCGCCTCGCTCGCGGCGCTCGCCATGACGCTCGGGGGCGTCGCCCACGCCCAGGAGGCGGGCGAGGTCGAGGAGGTCGTGGTCACCGGCTTCCGCGCCGCGATCGAGAGCGCGATCGCCACCAAGCGCAACGAGACGGCCGTCGTCGACGCCATCAAGGCCGAGGACATCGCCAAGTTCCCGGACAACAACCTGGCCGAATCCCTGCAGCGGATCCCGGGCGTCGCCATCACCCGCTCGGCGGGCGAAGGCCGCAACATCACCGTCCGCGGCCTGGGCCCCGGCTCCACCCGCGTCCGCATCAACGGCATGGAGGCGCTGACCACCACCGGCGGCTCCGACGCCGACGGCGGCGCCAACCGCAACCGGCAGTTCGACTTTAACGTCTTCGCCTCCGAGCTCTTCAACAGCCTTGAGGTCCGCAAGACGCCGTCGGCCAGCGTCGAGGAGGGCTCGCTGGGCGCCACCGTCGACCTGCGCACCTCCCGCCCGTTCGACTTCGGCGACGACCAGGTCCTCTCCCTGTCCGCGCAGTACGGCTACAACGACCTCTCCAAGAGCTGGGACCCGCGCTTCGCCGGCCTCGTCTCCAAGAAGTTCATGGACGACACCTTCGGCGTCCTGCTGTCGGTGGCCTATTCCGAGCGCGAGGTCCGCGAAGAGGGCTTCAACACCGTCCGCTGGGGCGAAGGGACCTCGAACGGCGGCTGGTGCAGCCCGCTCGGTTACGACACCAACCCCACCACCGCGGGCCAGCAGTTCAACCCGGGCGCCAACGCCACGACCGGGGCCTCGGCGACCAACTGCTTCACCGGCGACCCGCGGATCGCCGGCACGCCGGAGGCCATCGCCGCCTACCAGCGCGCCTCCGATCCCGGCAGCTGGCACCCGCGCATCCCGCGCTACGCGCGCCTCGACTACGACCAGAAGCGCCTGGGCATCACCGGCGCCCTGCAGTGGAAGCCCACCGACCGCACGACGGTCAGCTTCGACTACCTCTACTCGGACTACAAATCCCACCGCCGGGAGAACTACCTGGAGGGCATCTCCTTCAGCCGCGGCGCCGGCTCGCCCGAGTTCGGCAAGGCGTTCATGATCCCGCGCGTCTTCGAGACCGACGAGAACGGCACCCTCACCTACGGCGTGTTCGACAACGTCGACATCCGCATCGAGAGCCGCGAGGACGAGCTGGAGACCATCTTCAGCCAGTACACCCTGAGCGGCAGTCACGAGCTCACCGACTTTCTGCGGGTCTCGGGCTTCATCGGCACCTCGAAGTCGAGCTTCAAGAACCCGATCCAGACCACGATCACCTTCGACCGCGCCAACCAGGACGGCTGGATCTACGACGCCCGCACCAACCCCGAGACCCCGGACATCACCTGGGGCTTCGACATCACCGATCCGAACGCCTTCACCTTCACCAACGCCAACGCCAACGGGACGGTGCGGCCGAGCGAAGTCCGCCTGCGCCCGCAGTTCGTGCAGAACGCCTTCGACATCGCATCGGGCGACATCGAGTGGGACCTCAACGAGACCTTCAAGGTCCGCGCCGGGGGCACCTGGAAGAAGTACGTCAACGACGGGCAGGAATACCGCCGCGCCTCCGAGTTCGCCCTGCCGGCCATGCCGTCCGGCGTGACCATGACCTCGCTCTCCGAGCAGCTCACCGGCTTCGGCAAGGGGCTGGACGGCTACGACGGCCCGACGGCCTGGGTGGTGCCGAACTTCCAGGCGGTGGCCGACGCCTACGGCATCTATTCCGGCAGCGGGGTCTTCGCCCTCCAGGGGATCCAGAACACTAACGCCCGCGGCAGCTTCCGGACGATCACCGAGGAGAGCCAGGCCGGCTACCTGCAGGTGGACTTCGACACCGACGTCCTGCCCTGGCGGATCCGCGGCGACGCCGGCGTCCGCTACGTCTCCACCGACATCACCGCCGAGGGCTACACCTTCGCCGGCGGCGCGCCGGTCCAGCTCACCGTCGACAGCTCCTACGACAACTGGCTGCCGTCGGCGAACGTGGTGGCCGAGGTCACGCCCGACCTGCTGGTCCGCGTCGCCGCCGCCAAGGTGATGGTGCGGCCGGGCCTGGGGGCCCTGAACCCCGGCGGCACGCTCAACACCACCGGCAACCTCACGGTGACCGCCGGCAACCCGGGCCTGAAGCCGCAGAAGGCCAACACCTTCGACGCCTCGCTGGAGTGGTACCCCGGCGGCAACTCCCTGGTGGCGATCGGCTACTTCCGCAAGGAGTTCAAAAGGGACTTCGCGACCCAGCGGCTGACGGCCCCGTTCAACACCTTCGGCCTGCCGGAATCCCTGCTGGCCGGCACCGGCCGCCAGCCGACGGACGAGGCCACCTTCACCACCACCATCAACGTGCCGGGCGGCAAGCCGCTGCAGGGCTTCGAGATCAACATCCAGCAGCCCTTCACCTTCCTGCCGGAACGGTTCGGGATGCCGGAGTGGACGGGCAACTTCGGGGCGCTGTTCAACTATACCCGCGTGAAGGGGACCCAGCTCTCCTGCGGCACGACCATCGTCAACGGGGTGTGCTCGATCCCGATCGAGACCGACCGGACGAACGTCTCGAAGAACGCCTACAACGTGACGGTCTACTACGAGGACGAGAAGCTCAGCGCTCGCGCCTCGGTCGCCCACCGCAGCAGCTACATCTTCGCCGCGCCGTCGGGGAACGCCGGCAACCTCTTGAGCGCCGACCGGACCGAGTACCAGGACGCCGACCTGACGCCGGGCACGACCACCGTCGACGCCTCGGTCTCCTACCAGCTCACCGAGCAGCTGCGGGTCAGCCTCGAGGGCCTGAACCTCACCGACGAGCCGTTCAAGCAGTACAACGACACCGTGGCCCAGCGCGTGTGGACCAACCACCACTACGGCCGCCAGTACTACATCGGGCTGCGCTACAGCTTCTGACGAGCTGACGCGAAGGCGGGCGCCCCTCCTCCCCGGGACGCCCGCCTTTCTTTTCATCCCCGGAGTTCCAGATGCTCGACCGCCGCGACCTCCTCGTCACCTCCGCGGCCGCCCCCCTCGCCCCGCACGCCGTCGCCGCCGAGACCGACCCGTGGGCCGAGGCCGCGGCCATCGTGGCGCGCATCCGCCCGCCGACCTTCCCCGACCGCGACTTCCCCATCGACCGCTACGGCGCCGACCGCGAGGCGGTGGCCGATTCCAGCGCCGCGATCTCCAAGGCGATCGCCGAATGCCACGCCGCCGGTGGCGGGCGGGTGGTGGTGCCGCCGGGCGATTGGGTGACCGGACCCATCCACCTGAAGAGCAACGTCAATCTGCACGTCTCGGAAGGCGCGACGCTCAGGTTCAAGACCGATCCCAAGGCCTACCTGCCAGTGGTGTTCACCCGCTGGGAGGGCATCGAGCTGATGAACTACTCCCCGTTCATCTACGCCTTCGAGTGCGAGAACATCGCCATCACCGGCAAGGGGACGCTCGACGGCCAGTGCAGCCGCGAGCACTGGTGGACCTGGAAGGGCCCCTGGAAGCAGAACCAGCACGGCTGGGTCGAGGGCATGCCGAACCAGCGTCCGGCCCGGGCGAAGCTGTTCCAGATGGCGGAGGACCGCATCCCCGTCGCCGAGCGGGTGTTCGGCGAGGGCAGCTACCTGCGCCCGCCGTTCATCCAGCCCTACCGCTGCCGGAACGTGCTGATCGAGGGCGTCTCGCTGCGCCGCTCGCCCTTCTGGCAGGTGCATCCGGTGCTCTGCCGCAACGTCACCATCCGCGGCCTGGACATCAACAGCCACGGGCCGAACAACGACGGGATCGACCCGGAGAGCTGCCGCGACCTCCTGATCGAGGACTGCTTCTTCTCCACCGGCGACGACTGCATCGCGGTGAACTCCGGCCGCAACGAGGACGGCCGGCGGCTCGCCACGCCTTCCGAGAATATCGTCATCCGCAACTGCCGCATGGCCGACGGCCACGGCGGCCTGACGGTGGGCAGCCAGATCAGCGGCCACGCCCGCAACATCTTCGCCGAGAGGTGCCGGCTGGACAGCCCGGACCTCGACCACGCCATCCGCTTCAAGAACAACGCCCTGCGGGGCGGGGTGGTGGAGAACTGCTACTTCCGCGACCTGACCGTCGGCCAGGTGCGCAAGGCCGTGGTCACCGTGGACTTCAACTACGAGGAAGGCGCCAGGGGCCGCTTCACCCCGGTGCTGCGCAAGGTGGTGGTCGAACGCGTCACCAGCGGCAAGTCCACCCGCGTCGCCGACCTGCAGGGCTTCCCGAACGCGCCGATTTACGACCTGACCCTGAAGGACTGCCGCTTCGACGGCGTGGCCGAGCCGTCGATCGTGAAGAACGTGCGCGGGCTGAAGCTGCAGGACGTCACCGTCAACGGCCGCCCCGCCCGGAGCCTCGCCTAGGTCCCATGCGTCACCTGCTCGCGCTCGCCGCCGCGGCCGCCCTCGCCCTCCCCGGCGCCGCCGCCGCCCAGTCCACTGCCGCCGACTGGAGGATGGCCGACGAGATCGTCGCCGGCATCCAGGCGCCGCGCATCCCGGCGCGGGCGTTCCGGGTCCAGGGGCCGGCCGACGGCAGGACGGACGCGCGGCCGGCGATCATGGCCGCCATCGACCGGGCCAGCCGCGCCGGCGGCGGCCGGGTGGTGCTGGGCCCCGGGGTCTGGTTCGCGAAGGGCCCGATCCACCTCAAGAGCCGGATCGACCTCCACCTCGAGAAGGGCGCCACCCTGCTCTTCTCGCCTGAGCCCGCCCACTACCTGCCGGTGGTGAAGACCCGGTGGGAGGGCACCGAGGTGATGAGCTATTCGCCGCTGCTCTACGCCGCCGACGTCGAGGACGTGGCGATCACCGGCGAGGGCGTGATCGACGGCAATGCGAAGAGCGGCTTCCACGCCTGGCACAAGCTCGCCGAGCCCGACTTCCGGCGCCTGCGGAAGATGGGCTTCGATGGGGTTCCGCTGCGCCAGCGGGTGTTCGGCCCGGGCACGCACCTGCGCCCGCCGATCATCCAGTTCATGGGCGCCAGGCGCGTGAAGCTGGAAGGCTACACGGTCAGGAATTCGCCCTTCTGGGTGAACCACCTGGTCTATGTGGACCACGCCGTGGTGCGCGGCATCCGGGTGGAATCCATGTTCCCCAACAACGACGGGGTGGACGTGGATTCCTCCACCCACGTCCTGATCGAGAGGTCGGTGTTCCGCACCGGCGACGATTCCGTGGTGGTGAAGTCCGGCCGCGACCTCGACGGCCGCACCGTGGGCCGGCCCTCCACCCACGTCGTCGTCCGCGAGAACGACATGGGCGGCGAGGACGGCATCGCGCTCGGCTCGGAGATGTCGGGCGGGATCCGCCACGTCTTCTTCACCGACAACGTGCTGCGGAAGGGTCTGTCGGCGATCCGCTTCAAGGCCAACCTCGACCGCGGCGGGACCGTGGAGCACGTCCGCGTGCGCAACTTCACCGTCGAGGACTTCGGGACCCTGTTCTGGTTCCAGCTCGACTATCCGAGCGAGCTGGGCGGGAACTTCCCCTCCACCTACCGCGACATCGTCTTCGAGGACTTCAAGGTGCAGAACGTGGGCGTGGTCTTCGACGGCCACGCGCCGGCCGCGGCGCCCCTGAAGGGCGTGCTGATCAAGGACGTGGCCATCGCCTCGGCCAAGACCAACTTCGTGCTGGAGAACGTCGAGGATCTCAGGCTCGACAACCTCACCATCGGCGGCCAGCGCTACGACGGCCGCCTTTCCGCCGTCAGCGCCCCTGCTCCAGCCACCCGATGAGGGTGCTCATGTTCCCGATGTAGTGGGCGATGGAGATGCTCATCGGCCCGTCCTTCACCGGGAACGGCGAGGTGTCCCAGGCGTCCCCCACGTGGGTGGAGGCGTAGTCGCCGGGTGTCGGCCTCGCGGGGCCCGGGCCGCGGTAGGGGTTGCTCATCGCCGCCAGCCGCGAGGGCCACCAGCCCTCAGCGTTCAGCTCGGAGAGGATCTTCGCCACCGCCTCGCCCTTGTCCCCGGCGGGCGGGGCGCGCACCGCGTTGAGGTCCGAGGTGGAGATGTCCTGGTTGGCGAAGAACCGCGGCAGGACGATGGGCGTCTTCGAGAGCAGCGGCGAGTTGCGCGACGCCTCGGCCGGCGGCGTCGCCTGCAGCGTCTCCAGGCGCCGGCGCATCCCGGCCACGTCGATCTTGCGGTAGGCGGAATAGTGGCCGAGCGTCCTGGCGTCGCTGTGGTCGGCGAAGTAGCGGCCGTTGACGACGTTCGAGCCGGTCCGGTGGACGTAGAGCGGCCGGTCCGTGCCGATCTCGATGAAGGTGGGGTGCGTGCGGCCGTCTGGGCGGGGCTTCGCCAGCTTCACCTTGTCCAGCCAGTCCAGCCCCTCCCCGACCCGGGCCAGGAACTTGGTCTCGCCGGTCAGCTCGTAGAAGCTCATCAGCTGCGCGAGGTTGGTCGCCGTGGTGTGGGTGGCGAGCGCCAGGGGCTCGTAGCTGCGGGCGGCGGCGGGCTTGAGGTCCAGGTCGTGCTGCAGGGCCCAGCCCGGCTGCGGCTGCCCCTGCTGGGTGACCAGGAAGCTGGTCATCGCCCGGATGATGGCGTCCAGCACGCGGGCGTCCCCCAGCGTCTGGTAGACCATGACCAGGAACTTGATGTTCTCCCCGGCCACGTCGTCGTTGAAGGTGATGTAGCGGGCGTATTCCGGCCCGTGCCCGGCGTGCGGATGCCGCTGCGGCCAGCCGCCCACCGGGTACTGGCTCTGCAGCACGAAGTCGATCGCGCGCTCCAGCGGCGGCCGGTACTTCGGGTCCCGCTTCTCCAGGTAAAGGCGCAGCAGGAACTGCATGGCCTCGGACGTGCCGGCGTCGTCGAAGGTGGCGTTGCCGAGATAGTGGTGGAATTCCTCCATCCGCCAGGCGTTCTGGCCATAGGTCCCGTACCAGTCGCGGATCGAGCCTTCGCCGCCGAAGTCGATCAGGTAGTTCCAGCCGCCCGAGGCGTGCTGGCCATAGATCAGGGCGCCCGCCACCTGCTCGGCGGCGGCGTAGTACTGGCCCTCGCCGGTGGCGTGGAAGGCGTCGAGGTAGAGGTGGCCCATGGTCGCCGTGCCCGGCGGCTGCACCCAGACCATGGTCGGCTTGGCCTCCAGCTCGCCCCAGCGGCGCGAGAAGTCCGGCAGATAGCTCCACACATAGCCGCCGTTGTAGGCGACCTTGTCGGTCATGAAGCGGGTGGCGCGGCGCATGGCCTGCAGCACCGCCTCGCGCGTTGGCGCCTGGGCCGCGGTTTGGGTTCCGGTCTGGGCCGCCGCCGGACCGCCGGCAAAGGCGGCCGCGCCGGCGAGAAGCGCGGCGCGGCGAGTTAGGGGACCACTCATGCGCCCATCATGACACCGGTGTCAGCGCAGGCAAGGGTTCAGCGGCGCCGGCGGGATTCGAAGATCACCTCTAGATAGGCGGCCGACCGCCCATCAAGGAGCGGCGCGGGCGCCGCTGAGGTGGCGGTCGAGAAGGCCAGGGCACAGGCGTTGATGATCCGGCTGGCCCCGCGGGCCGGGCGAACCGCCCCAGGCGCGGCCAGGGCAGCGCCAAGAGGGCGGCGAGATCCGCCAGCAGGAGCAGGACTTGCAGCGCGCGCATGGCCGGCACGGCCCCCCGGGTGTCGCCTGCGCCGCCATGACGCCGGTCAAGCGCGGCTGTGCGGAGGATGTCCGGAATACGGGGGTGTGGGAAGGGAGAGGCCCCGGCCGAGGTGTGACGTCTCGGGCCGGGGCAGGATCCCACGCCGGCGACTGGAGAACCGGCGCGCATTGATTCTCAGGGCGCGAACGCCTCGTGCGGCCCGAGCCAGCCGCGATCAACACGGCCACCGTAACACTGTCCTGGGGCTAGGCCAACTCGGCTGTGGCGCCGCAGCATGCGACAAGGCGCGGCCCCTGACGCTCTCCTACGCCAGGGCCGCGCTCGTCTCGGAGCGGCGCGATGTTGGGCTCGGATCGCGCGCCGCCTCGATAGGACGCCGTGGTCTGCGGCGCCCGGTCGACCGAACTTCTCCAGAAAGCCAGGTCGCGGCTTAGACGACGCCGCCCCCGCGCCTCCCTAGGTCGGCGGCGAAAAAATCTTCAGTAGGTGGCGAAGACCGTGACGCCGAAGGTCCTGGGCCGCTGCGGCGTGATCTGCTGGGTCTGGTCCGGGTTGAACGGATTGCCGAAGGCGAAGGTGTCCCCGAACGCGTCGGTGGGGTTGGCGACGTAGACCTGCATGCCGACGTTGCGGGCGCTGACCTCCGCCAGCAGGCGCGTACGGACGTAGCCGCCCATCCGCGGCCCGTTGGAGGGCTCCCAGGTCAGGCGCGAGCGCCCGACGTAGGCGGCCTCGCCGGTCAGGCGGAGCAGCCAGTCGCCGGCGATCGGGCGCTCGTAGCTCACCACCGCCCCGCCCGAGAAGGCCGGGGCGCCGGGCAGTCCGTCCACCAGCCTGGGCGCGAAGTTGAGGTTGGGGTTGCTGGTCTTCACGTGCGAGACGCGGCCGTTGACCTGGGCCATCAGGTTGTCCGTCCAGCGGAACGCCAGCTCCGTCTCGAGCCCCAGGATCTGCGCATCGCCGGCGTTGGTCGTGTAGGGGATGCCGGAGGGCCGGAACTGGTCGGTCTGGATGTCGCGCCAGAGGTCGTAGAAGATCGCCGAATTGACCGCCAGCCGGTGGTCCGGGGTGGCCAGCTTGGCGCCCAGCTCGAAGTGCCGCAGGCGGTCGGGGTGGAACAGCTCTCGTTCCACGGGCAGCGGCTGCGCCCCGCCCGAGTTGATTCCGCCCGCGCGGTGCCCCTCGGAGATCACGGCGTAGAGCAGGTCCCCGGACGGCAGCTCCCGCTGAAGCGAGACCTTCGGCGAGAAGCCCTCGAACTCCACGTCCCGGTCGAAGTTCCGGGGCGCGAAGAGTTCGGAGATCACCCGCGAGCTCGTCCGGCTGCGGTGCTTGAAGACCCGCCCCCCCAGGGCCGCCGTCCAGCCGGGCGCGAACTCGTAGGACGCCTCGGCGTAGGCCGCCAGTTCCTGGAAGCGGTCTCGGCGGTCGTCGCTGTAGACCGGCACGTCCACGCGCACCGCGCCGAAGGTGTTCTGCGCCAGGAGCTCGTTCGGGGAGTGCGCCGAGGTGCGCGAGCCGTAGAGGCCGGCCAGCCATTCCACCGGGCCGTCCTCGCCGCTGACGAACATGTCGTGCACCAGCATCTTCGTTCGGCTGCGCTCGGAATAGGCCGAGGTCTGGGCAAAGTTGGTGTAGCGGTTCTGCACCTTGGTGGCGTCGTAGAAGCTGCCGTAGGCGTGGCGCACGAAGCCGGTGGAGGAGGTGAAGTCCCCCCACGCCCAGTGGCCGCGGAGCGTCGCCGTGGCCAGGGTGATGTCGTTGACGTGCGGCTCGGCGATCCGGTTCGCCCGCTTCAGGCCCTGGCCCGGCGTCGTGTAGTGGGTGTCGTCCGAGCGCAGGTGCTGGCCCGCGCCCGTGACCGTCAGCGACCAGGTGTCGTTCGGCCGGACCAGCAGGGTGAGCCGCCCGCCCCGCCGCTCTGTGCGGTCCACGTCCTTGCGGCCGAGGTTGGTGTCGTCCAGGTGGCCGCCCTGCACCTCCTGGTAGCCCGAGGCCCTGAGGCCGGCGACGCCCCACAGGGGCAGGTTGACGAAGCCCTGCACCGCGCCGCTCGGCGAACCGCCGCTGGTGGTCGCCGCCGACGCGCGGACCTCGGCCTCCACCGAATTGAGGTCCGGCTTGCGGGTGACGATGCGGTAGACGCCGCTCAGCGAGCCCGCCCCGTAGAGCGCCCCCTGCGGCCCGCGCGCCACCTCCACCCGCTCCACGTCCACCAGCCGCAGGTCCGGGTCCGGGGCGTTGTAGTTGAGCGGGATCTCGTCGAGGTAGGTGGCCACCGTCGAGCGCGTCCGGCCGGTGTAGGCGCCGTCCGACAGGCCGCGCAGCAGCAGCTTGTTGCGCCCCGGCCCGAGGTTCGTCGCCAGGACGCCGGCGAGCTGGGTCGCGGCGTCGCCGATGTCCGTGGCGCCGGTGGCCTCGAGGTCACGCCGGGGCGCGGCGGAGATCGCCACCGCCAGCTCCCGCGGGTTGCGCGCCCGCTTGGTGGCGGTGACCAGCAGTTCGGAGACCGTGGCGGGCGGCGGCGGCGGCCGGGGCGCGGTCCGCGCGCGCGGCGTGATCTCCACCGTCCCCGGGGCCACGAGCCGCCAGCCGCAGGGCGCGCCAACCAGCAGCCGGTCGAGCGCCTGTTCCACCGTATAGGCGCCCACCAGCCCCGACGAGACCGCGCCGTCGCAGGCGCGGGCCCCGACCAGGGTGATGTTGGCCTGCTGGGCGAGGTCGAGCAGCGCCTCGGAGTAGCGCTTGGGCTCGATCTGGAAGCGCACGAGGGCCTGCGCCTGCGCCGCGCCGGGCAGGCCGAGGGCCACGCCGACACCCGTCAACGCGGCCGCAAATTCCCGACGCCTGAAGATGGTTCGTTCCGCCCTGACGTTCGGCGCTACTTCGGAAGAAGCCGCAGCCCCCGCTCGGAAGGTACTGATCTTATGGGGAGCATCAAGGACAGACGCTGCGTCACGGCGCCCGGGTCGTCGAGGACGATGACGCCGGTGATCCGGATGTCGGCCAGGGCGGGGTCGCCGATCTCGATCTGCTGCGGGAACTGCCGGTTCAGGTCGGCCACCACCTCGGACAGCGGCTGGTCGCGGTAGACCAGACGGCCGGAGCGCCAGCTGAACGCCTCCTGCGGATCGACGCTGCTGACCCGGGTCACGCCCGCCGGGTCGATGGCCAGCTTTTGGCCGCGCACCAGCATCACCGGCGCGGCCGCGGTCGAGGCGGCGCCGGGCCGTACCGGCACCTTGCGCTGGGCGACCGTGAC
>Ga0163219_100300_pt1 | contig 13602 bp, 10 predicted proteins | sample MSEWel2016_04_06_FD_113150 | JGI IMG/M metagenome (GOLD analysis project Ga0163219, IMG submission 113150) | Subsurface microbial communities from deep shales in West Virginia, USA - MSEEL Well Study Marcellus 3H_2016_04_06 ...
AGTGTCAGAGCAGACTATCAAATCGCTATTTTTAATTTAAGAGCAAGTATTAAAGGAGCACTAGCTATTATCGATTCAAATTATCAGTTCTTCACTGCTGATGAGTGTATACAGCAGGTAAGAAAAGAGGTTGAAGAATTAAATAACTTCCTATTAAAACAAAAATAGTAGCTGCCAGCAGCTACTATTTTCAAATATATTATATAAAAAACAAGGGAGTCAATAATTGATAACGTCAATTACTATAATTAAATTATAATATACTATTTAAGAGATTAATATGAGATAAATCACATTGATAATTTATAGAGATCCTTCTTAAATAGTAATGAGTTATGATAAAAAACCTCTACTCGTCACTGGTCATTTATCACCCAACCATTGATTTCTTAGTCCATCTTCTACTCCGCCATCTAAAGAACATACAGATACCTCTAATCCATTCATCACAGGTCATTCCCAGCCAAATCCCAGGAAGTCCATAGCCCAAGACTACTCCAAAGAAGTATCCACCCAAGACTGCAACTCCCCACATCGAGATAATCGCCATTACTACAGGAAATATTACATCACCTGCTCCTCTTAAAGTATTAATTAGCACAACATTAAAGTTCCTTCCTGGCTCTAGAAAAGCATCTATCATCAAAACTGAGGTGCCCAATATGATAATTTCAGAGTTATCTGTATAAAATCCAATGAGATATTTCCCAAAAAAGAATATAAATATACTACCTATTGCTGTAAAAACCATAGAAATTTTAAAATTCTTAAGTCCAGTCTCATATGCCTGCTCTATTTCATTGGCTCCAACTAAGTGTCCAATCATTATTTGACTTGCTTGTCCGATGGCTATCGAAAATAACATTACAAACCAACCTATCATCCAAGCATAAGTCCTAGTTATATAGGACATTTCACCAAAATTAACCAATATAATAGTCATCAGAACTGTCTGAGCTAAATTATAAGACATATTCTCCATTGCTGATGGAAAGCCTATTTTAAATAATTTCTTAAGTACTCTAACTGGTCTCTCTTTTAAATGAGAAAATATAGTTAGAGGTAGTAACTTCTTAAATAAGAAGACAAAAGCCACAATAGTTGCAAAAATTCTACTAAAAGTAGTAGCAATTGCTACACCTTTAACCCCTAAAACTGGTGCTCCAAATAGACCAAAAATGAAGATTGCATCACCAAAAATATTTATAATATTCATAATAACAGTTATAATCATGCTCTGCTTAGCATAACCATGGCTTCTAATAATGGCAGTCAAAGTATTTAATATTGCTTGAAAGAATAAGGCTCCACCTACAATTGTAATATATTCAGAAGCATATTTCATTAAATCTGAAGTCAGCCCTATTTTAAGTAATATGTAATCTCCAGAAAAGATCATGATAATACTTATAATTATACCTATTATCAAATTCACAGCAAGAGATATAGCACTTACTCTTTCTACTTCATCCTTTCTTTTTGCCCCAACATTCTGGGCTACTAATACTGCTGTACCAGCAGAGATTATAACAAATATCAGATTCAAATTAGCAATCACCTGATTAGATGCTCCTACAGCACCAGCAGCCCTATCATCAAATTGACTTAACATAAAAATATCTGCTACTCCAAGTAGCATAAATAATAAAATCTCAATAAAAATTGGCCCTGCAAGTTGATACAAACTTTTTCTCTTCTCCATATTACCCCTTCTATCTTATAGTTTATTAGCTTCTTATAATTACTTTTTGAAGTTACTTATATCTGTTACATTAAACTTATACCTTCATTAACTCTTATCACTAGAAGCAGTTATTATCAATAAATCAAGTTTAAAAGTAGATTATAAAGGTTTGACCAGTTGGTCATAAACTATATTATACAGGAATCATCTAAAATCTTCAATCACTGATATAGTTTTGTGAATTTAAAATAAGACCTTATGGAGAGATTGCGACACTTTAGTAATCAGTGACAAGTGACGGGTAACGAGTAAGAAGTTCTTCTCATCACTTGTCACTCATCACTCGTTACTGAATTCTATTTGTTCTCCCCCAAAATCTCCAAGCTATCTTCTTCTAATTTGACCTGCTCAATCTTGACAGGAAAGGGTAAATCAGCAAAATCAATCTCAAATTGTAACTTATCCTTAAGCTGTTCAATCAAACTTTTAGGGATAATAATATTCTGCACCGCCAATTCATCAGAGCTAAAAACAATAGTATCTTTATCCTTAACTACAAAATTACCTGCTAATTGAATATTTACAGTAGCATTGAAAAATTGTATATCCCCTACCATCATTACTTTATTCTTTAAAAGCTCCATCTTAAATTTATCAAATATGTCAAGTTCCTCTCTACTAGCAAGATATTGATTCAGTTCTTCTTCTGAGAACTTCAAATTAAGGTAAGTATTCTCCCCTCCTGTTACCAGCCATTGACCATCTACCTTCTTAACCCTTAAATCTTTAAACTCCCCTTCAAAATTACTGATTGGTAATGAATCTATAATCAGATTATCTGCACTAAACTTCAAATTATCAACTCTACCTAGCAATAACTCTATCGCGGGAAAAGAGTCAATATCTACTTCTAATCTATCACTCTTATCCACCTCTTCTTTTAAAGTACTGGTCAGCCTTTGAGAGATTGATTGTGGTAAATAAAATTGCATAAAAGCCAATATTACTAATAAAAATATAATCACAAGCACTTTAAAATTTCGCATACATTCACCCCAATTCATATATGATATAAAGACTATTCAACTATTATAAAGATCTATTATATTCTAAGAGATTTAATTTAGTATTAAGTGGCTTTAAAATAAGAATGTCAAAACAGCTCCTGTCCCCAGTCCTACTATTATTCCTAAGGTTGCATCTAGACCATAGTCAAAGTTATAAGAGCTAGGTATCAGCTCAAATAGGGTTAAGTATAACATCCCTCCTCCTGCAAAGCCTAAAGTAACCGATAAGAACTCTGGGGAGATATAGCCTATCAAAGACCCACAAAAAGCTCCAATCCCCATTGGTATCCCAGGCAAAAGTGTAGCTATAAAGATTCTAATAGGACTCCACCCTCCTACATTCATTGGGGTTGCCATCGATAAACCCTCTGGAAAGTTATGAAATGCCATCACTATTGCCAAACCAAAACCAAGCTCTGCTGTAGCAATATATCCTGCTCCAATGGCTAAACCCTCTGGAAAGTTATGCATAGAGATACCCAAACCCAGTAATACTCCTGTATGAATATACTCCTCTCCTTTTATATACTTTCTAAAAAATTTACTGGTTATACTTAATAGGATAAAACCTAGTAATAATCCACTAACTGCATAAGCTAGACTACTATGATGAATAGACTCTGGAACTAAATCAACCATTACAATGGCTAACATAATTCCACCTGCAACTCCCAATAAAAAGCTAACCGATTTATTAGTGGGCTTTCGCCAAAAAAAAGTAACAACTCCTCCCAAACCCGTTCCCAACATCCCTGCTAACAGGCCAATGGCTGTTGTTAGAACAATTGAATTCATCTTATCACCTCACCTTAAAGAATCAATAACTATAATCACAAAAGAAAACAAATAAATACTTTATATACTTTTATGTGAGATGATTAATAGTTATACTTGACCAGCCAGCAGATTAAACTAGATTTAAAAAGACTCCTAATTAAATGTAAGCTTACATTTAACTAAGAGTCTTAGCTTCTACTCATCTATCTCTTCCCATTTATTACTCCTAACTTCTTGCTTATCTTCTATCATCTCTATAAATTCATCAACCAGTTCAGGGTCATACTTAGCCCCTGCTCCTGCTTTTAATATTTTAATTGCTTCTTCTTTAGAGATTGCTTGTCTATAAGGTCTACCATTGACCATTATATCATAAGCATCAATAATTCTTAACACCCTTGATAATAATGGTATCTCCTTTCCTCTTAATCCTATAGGATATCCACTCCCATCCCAATTTTCATGATGATAAAGGATAAGTTCAGAGATTGGGTTTAAAATTTTAAAGTTTTTAGCTATATTATAACCAGCTTCAATATGCTTATCTAACTCTTCTAAGTCTCCTTTATTTAGCTCTCCTCTTTTTTGTAATATTCCTGAGGAGACTGTTAATCTTCCTATATCATGAAACTCTGCTAATAAAAACAGCTTATGAATTAAATTATCGGATAGCCCTAGCTTATTTCCAAATTTAAGGGAGAGTTCTCTAACTCTAACTAAATGTTCCTCTTCCTCATATCCATTATTTAAAAATCGTTCTATCAAAGAAGATAAGATAGGATTATTAATATTATTCTTCTCTTCTGACTTCTGCTTATACATCCTATCCTCTGCCTTATTAAATACATCTTCAACCCTATCTAGCATAGTATATTTAGTAGCAGTCCCTAAAGCAATATTTGGAGAGAAAGGTGAGAGGTCATATCTCAAACAATTACTCTTAATCCTTTCAATAATTATTTGAGCCTCTTCTGCACCAGTATTAGGAAGAAGAGCACAGAACTCATCACCTCCCCACCGAATGACTACATCCTCACCTCTAATAGAATCCTTCAAAATTCTAGCTGATGTCTTTAAAAGCCTATCCCCAGCTTCATGACCAAAGACATCATTAGCCAGCTTTAGACCATTTAAATCGGCTACAATTATACTTAAAGGTAAATTGTCTTCTCTATCTAGCTTAGGTAAGATGTATTCATAATATCTTCTATTATATAGTCCAGTTAAGGAGTCATAATAAGTCATACTTCTAATCTTCTCTTCTGTCATCTTATGAGCAGTTATATCAGCAGCAGAACAGATAAGATAATCTACTTGACCTATCTCATCCAATCTTGGAGTTCTAGTTATAGCTAATATTCTATCTTCACCATTCTTATCTTTATATATCTCTTCTGTGTAAACCTCTACCTTTTCTCTAAAGACTCTACTATTGCACTTAATAGACCTTTCAGCTTCCTCTTTAGGATAGATATTATATATATTCTGATCTTCTATCTCCTCTTTACTCTTATTTATAAACTCTGCATGTGCTTTATTTACTAGTCCATAAGTCTCTTCATCCTTAAAGGTCCAAACATGTATATTTATATCATCTAATAGAAGATTTTGATCTTTTAATTTCTTACTCAATTCTTTTTTATCTACTGAATTTTCTTTATAATCTTTATAAAATTTAGCTAAAAATAAGAATAATAACAAATTAATCATAACCATTAAATTCATTATCCTATTAAATAGCAATTCATTCTCTAAAAAGAAACCATATATATCCCCTATTGCTACACTTAAATTCTTAGAAACTAGTAGTTTTTCTACAATATCCGCGCCCAGCACAACTTCTCCAGAGAAAAAAGAGTAACTTAACATCATAAATAAAAGAATAATTATAATCTCTCTTATATTTCTGCTCATAGGCCACCTCATTTATAGTAAAAATACTCTTATTTTATTCTAGTGTACAATTATTATATCACATATTCTCTCTAAACCCTATATTAATACTATTTATTAATTATTAATAATAACAATCCCCTATTAAATTGTCAACAAGCCCAATAATTGCATATAAGAAAGCAGCCTACATTAGTAGGCTGCTTTCTCCCCTCTATTTTAACATAAATTTCAAAATTTCTTTATCTATCTTCTGACTCCACCTGAGCACATCACCATAAAAGGATAATATCTATTTAATCTAAAATAAAAAGCGGGGCAACTACCCCGCTTAAAATTTATTCATATTAAATGCAATATTACTTATACTTTAAATACCCTTCAATAAATTCATCTAAATCTCCATCCATCACATCGCTAGTCCTACCTGTTTCTACATTGGTTCGGTGGTCTTTGACCATCTGATAAGGATGGAAGACATAAGAACGAATCTGACTTCCCCAAGCAATCTCTTTATGCTCACCACGAATCTCATCTAGCTTTTCAGCTTCCTTCTCTTGCATATATTCAAATAACTTGGCTTTCAAAATCTTCATAGCACTCTCTTTATTCTTATGTTGTGAACGTTCATTCTGGCATTGGGCTACAATCCCTGTAGGTATATGGGTAATCCTTACAGCTGAATCAGTAGTATTAACATGTTGCCCCCCTGCACCACTAGCCCGATATGTATCTATCTTCAAATCACTAGGATCGATTTCAATCTCAATTTCATCATCAATCTCAGGCATGATATCTACCGAAGCAAAAGAGGTATGGCGTCTTCCTGAAGCATCAAAGGGAGAGATTCTTACTAACCGATGAACCCCTTTTTCAGCCTGTAAATATCCATAGGCATAAGGACCTGTTATCTGTAAAGTTACACTCTTAATCCCAGCTTCATCACCAGCCATAAACTCTAAAGTCTCTACTTTATAGCCACGCTGCTCTGCCCAGCGAGTATACATTCTTAGTAACATCTCAGCCCAATCTTGGGATTCAGTTCCTCCAGCCCCGGGATTAATGGATAGTAAAGCATTATTTTCATCATATTCACCAGATAATAAAGTCTTTAACTCTAGTTTTTCTAAATCCTTCTCTAATTTTGTTGTTCTTTTTTGAACTTCTTCAATTACACCCTTATCATCCTCTTCTACAGCCAATTCCAATAATAGTATCAGCTCTTCACTCTCATCATTGAGTTGATCAAAATCACTTATCTTTCCTTTAACCCCACTTAATCTTTGAGCAACCTTTTGAGCTTTATCACTATCATTCCAAAAATCAGGGTCAGCCATCTTAGCTTCTAACTCCATTTTTTTAGTTACTAAAGCATCATAGTCAAAGAGACTCCCTCAAATCTGCTAATTTTTCTGTAATAACTTCTAATCTAGAGTTTAATTCATTTTCCAACATCAAACCACTTCCTTTATATATAGTCTGAGTACCAGTGTGAGCAGTAAGAACAATAATTAGTAAAAACTTCTTATTTCTTACTCATTACTCGTCACTTGTCACTGCTTTATTTATTTATACAACACTTCTTATACTTTTTCCCACTTCCACAGGGACAAGGATCATTCCTCCCTGGTTCTTCTCCTTTAACGATCGGTTTTAGCTTAACCTCATCTTCCTGTTGCCCTTGACCTTGAACTGGTGGACGCACAGTATCATAAGCTGTCGTTAAAGGACCATGACCATAATCAAAGCTTCTATCATCCTCTATACTATCACTTCTTACCACTTCAATAGCAAATAAATATTTAATGATGTCCTCTCTAATCCAAGAACTCATCTGCTTAAACATCTCAAAGCTTTCAAATTTATATTCAACTAAAGGATCTCGCTGTCCATATGCTCTAAGACCAATCCCCTGGCGTAAATCATCAATAGCATGGAGATGATCCATCCATTTTTGATCGATAATTTTAAGCATAACCACCTTCTCTAGCTCTTCCATACCATCATTACCCAATTCTGACCTTCTTGCTTGATAAGCAGTGGTAAATTTATTAAATAACTCATCTTTAATCTCTTCTCTACTTAAACTAGATAATTCTTCTTCAGATAAGTCTAAACCTTTTAATTGATTAGCTAGATAATTGACTAATCCTGCTAAATCCCATTCATCAGGATGCACCTTATCATTTATATAAATATCTAAACTTTCGTCTAACCATTGCTCTGCCATTCCAAAGATTATCTCTTCTAAATCTTTTCCTTCTAGAACTCTACGTCGCTGATTATAGATAACCTGTCTCTGCTTATTCAATACATCATCATACTCTAAGATACTCTTTCTAATCTCAAAGTTACGTGACTCTACCCTATTTTGAGCATTAGCAATTGACTTGGTAATCAAATTATGTTCAATAGGTTGGTCATCCTCTAACCCTAAAGTATTCATCACCCCTGCAATCCTATCAGATCCAAATAGTCTCATCAAGTCATCTTCTAATGATACATAGAAACGGGAAGAACCTGGATCTCCCTGTCTTCCTGAACGCCCTCTTAACTGATTATCAATCCGTCTACTCTCATGGCGTTCTGTACCAATTACATGAAGGCCTCCTAATTTATCAACTCCATCACCTAAAACAATATCTGTACCACGACCAGCCATATTGGTAGCAATAGTAATTGCTCCTCTTTGACCAGCTCTTTTGACAATCTCAGCCTCTCGCTCATGATATTTGGCATTCAACACTTCATGGGGTACATGAACCTGTTTTAATCTCCTACTGAGTTCTTCCGACTTCTCAATTGAGACGGTACCAACTAGTACAGGCTGCCCCTTCTTATATCTTGCTTTAATATCTGCTACTACAGCATTAAATTTGGCATCTTCAGTCTTATAGATTACATCAGGTAAGTCCTCACGGGCTACTGGCTCATTTGTTGGAATAACCACCACTTCCAAGTCATAAATCTCTTCAAACTCTGTCTCTTCGGTAGCAGCAGTACCTGTCATACCAGCTAACTTATCATACATTCTAAAGTAATTCTGAAAGGTAATACTAGCAAGGGTCTGACTCTCTTTTTGAATATCTACCCCCTCTTTAGCTTCAATTGCTTGATGGAGCCCTTCACTATAACGACGTCCAGACATTAAGCGTCCAGTAAATTCATCAACAATATGTACCTCTCCATCTTTAACGATATAATCTTTATCCCGCTTCATTAGCTCTTTTGCTCTTAGGGCTTGATTGATATGGTGTAAATAGTCCATATACTGATTATCATATAAGTTATCAATATTTAAGATACTCTCTACCTTATCATTTCCCTCATCGGTTAAGGTAATAGAACTTGCCTTCTCATCTACTGTGTAATGCTCCTCTTTATTCAACTTCTTTGCTATTTCAGCAAATTTATAGTATAAGGCTGGAGATTGCTGGGTAGGACCAGAGATAATTAATGGGGTACGAGCCTCATCAATTAAGATACTATCAACCTCATCAACAATACAATAATGTAGCTCTCTTTGAACTAAATGATCATCATCAATTGCCATATTGTCCCTTAAATAATCGAAACCAAATTGGTTATTCGTTCCATAGGTAATATCAGCCTGATAAGCCTGCTTTCTTTCATCATAATCCATATCCTCTAATACTAGTCCAACTTCTAAACCTAAGAATTCATAAATCTGCCCCATCCACTCACTATCACGCTCTGCTAAATAGTCATTTACAGTAATAGCATGAACACCTTTTCCAGTTAGTGCATTTAGATAAATTGGTAAGGTAGCTACCAAAGTCTTACCTTCCCCTGTCTTCATCTCAGCAATCTTTCCTTGGTGTAGAACTATACCACCAATCAACTGTACATCATAATGGCGCATCCCAGTAGTTCTTTTTGATGCTTCCCTTACTACAGCAAAGGCCTCAGGTAGGAGTTCATCTAAGCTCTCCCCTTGTGCCAATCTATCTTTAAATTCCTCAGTCTTTCCCTTTAATTCTGCATCTGTTAAAGAACCAATCTTTGCTTCTAATTTATTAATCTCTTCTACTATAGGCTCTAACTTTCTTAGCTTCTTTTCATTTGGGTCAGTAAATAGATTCTTTAAAAGTTTAAACATATGTATGTATTCACCTCTTTAAAATAATTTACACAAATCTTAAAATTTTATTATAAGTAACTCTCATATTATTTATAATTATTAATTCTAAATAGACTCATTCTTATTCTAACTATACACCATTAACCATATACTGTCAACTAACCAAAGATCAATCTCCTTTTTCTAGTCACTATTAAAGAAATAAAGAAAAAAAGGCTAGCTATTAATAGCTAGCCTTTCTTGATTATGTCTCTTAGAATGTAGGTTCAATTAAACCATAGTTCCCATCATTTCTTTTATAAACTACATTGACCTCTTCTGTCTTAGCATTTGAGAATACAAAAAAATCATGATGTAATAAATCCATCTGCATAACTGCTTCTTCTATATACATAGGTTTAATAGCAAACTTCTTAGTCTTAACAACCCTTACTTCATGTTCATCCTCATCATTATCATTATCATCTTCTATATCTAAGATATCTTCTTTATTAATTCCTTTTATCTTACGGTTGATCTTTGTTTTATATTTGCGAATTTGACCCTCTAATTTTGAAACTACTCCATCTATAGAAGTATACATATCATCAGTCTTATCTTCAGCTCTTAAAATAAGCCCATCTACAAAAAGAGTTACCTCTACAATATGGCGCCCTCTCTCAACTTCTAAAGAGACTTGAGCTTCTATAACATCCTCATACTCAAAATACTTTCTAACTTTACCAATCTTATCTTCAGCATAATCTCTCAAAGAATCTGTTATTTCTATGTTTTTACCTCTAACAATAAATTTCATTACTAGACCAACTCCTTCCAAGATAATCTGGGTAATCTATTTATATAATTCTATCTTATATTGAGATATTCCTGCTTTTTATTCTATTTATTTTTAATTTTTAACAAAAAAGTTTACTGATTAATCAGTATTCATTGCTAAAGCCTTATGGTGCTAATACTAAATATACAAACAATTGATATCTAAGAGATATTTCGACACTTTAGTTTCCAGTAATCAAGGAGCAGGCACCTGTATATTTAACAGATTCCAGACTCCTGATGACCAATCTCCAAAAACATCTTAATAGATTTAATTAAGACCTAAACTAAAAAAGTAGCAGGATCTCCTGCTACTTTCTCTTATTCAAACCATTTAGCATAAATTTCATCATAAGTACCATCTTGCTTTAGTTCAGCTAAAGCTTCATTAATTTTTTCCTTCAACTCAGTATCTTCTTTTCTAAATGCAATACCATAATATTCAGTAGTAAATGGCTCACCTACTATCTTAACCTCTGGATGCTCTTTAATATAAGCTGCTGTTACTGGTAAATCATTAACTACAGCCTCTACCTGACCATTTTGTAAAGCAATAAATGCTTCTGGAATGGTATCAAAACGCTTAATCTCTTTAACTCCTTCCATTTCACTTACCTTTAAATCTCCAGTTGTACCTAATTGAACAGCAACTATCTTATCTTCTAAATCTTTAACCCCTTTTACAGAAGAGTTATCTCCCATTGCTGCAATCACCTGACCTGCATTAAAATATGGATCAGAGAAATTAACTGCCTTCTTTCTCTCTTCAGTGATCGTCATAGCTGACATTATTAAGTCATATTTTTTAGCTTGTAATCCTGGAATAATTCCATCAAAGGATGTATTTTGTAGGTCTAATTTTATATCTAACTTTTTAGCAACCTCTTTTAATACATCTACATCAAAACCTACAATTTCCCCATTCTTATCTTGATATTCAAACGGCTTATAAGCCGCATCCATACCTACCACTAATTTTCCTTCTGCTTGAACCTTATCCCAGGTAGCTTGTTCATCACTACCAAAAATCCACCATGCTCCCGCTACAGTTGATATAGAAAAAACAAATATCAGAGCCAAAATTAATAAATATCCCTTTTTTCTTAACATCAAATTCCCTCCTAATATCATTTTCATGTTATGTTTTTGTTAATTATACCTTTTTTATTAGAGTCAGTCAAGATTATTTGAAAAAACAGACATAAATATAACATGAACATTACATTAACTCTAATTTCCTACTATACTAGCAACTTCTGCACTAATAGATTCCGTAAAGAAATAAAAAAAAGCAACAGGACATAAAACGCCCTAGGTAGGGGACATTTCACATTCTGCTACTTTTTTATTTAATCTTCTTATTTAAACCATTTAGCATAAATTTCATCATAAGTACCATCTTGCTTTAATTCAGCCAAAGCAGTATTAATTTTTTCTAATAACTCTGTATCGCCTTTTCTCATAGCAATACCAAAGTTCTCTGTGGTAAATGGCTCTCCTACAATCTTAACCCCAGAATGTTCTAAAGTATATTTAGCCACTACTGGTAAATCTGCAGCTACTGCATCCACTCTACCATTATTTAACTCAATAAAAGCTTGTGGTATCTTCTCATAACGCTTAACTTCTACACCTTCCATCTCACTAGCCTCTAAATCAGCTGTTGTTCCTAACTGTACTCCAACTTTTTTACCTTTTAAATCTTCTACACTTTTAATATTATTATTACCATCTAATACAGCAATTATCTGACCAGCATTAAAATAAGAATCAGAAAAACCAACTGCTTTCTTTCTCTCTTCAGTGATTGTCATAGCTGACATTATTAAGTCATATTTTTTAGCTTGTAACCCTGGAATAATTCCATCCCAAGCAGTATCCTTTAATTCTAGCTTAAGATTTAATTTTTTAGAAACCTCTTTTAAAACATCTACATCAAAACCAACAATATTATCACCTTTATCATGATACTCAAAAGGTTTATAATCAGCACTCATACCAACTACTAGCTTCCCTTCTTTCTCAATCTTCTGCCAAGTCCCTTGCTCTTGACTAGAACATCCTGCCATTATAAATAAAGCAAATACTAATGTAAGTAAAATTATTTTTTTCATCATCAGTTCCTCCTACTATCTTCTTTTTTATAATTATACAACTTAGATTATAAACATGCAAGAATTTTAGTTATTTTTATATCTTATTCTAAGAACAATTGATATAATTGAAAGATAAAACAAGATTTTAGATACTAGCAGCCAGTAGCTAGTATCTAAAATGTTTCAATATGCCCATTAACCCCCCTTATCTAAAGCTCATATTTTTAAATTATACATTTGCTTAAAATCCTCCCTTAATTTAAGCAATGCTTTATCTTTATTCTTACACTCTAGCATTACATCAAAATCTCTATCGCCTATAGTAAGTAAATCGATAAACTCTTTAAAGTCCTTAGGATCAATATTATCAGCATGACTGGCATAATCATCCTCACTTCTAGGTGTAGAAAAATGAAATTTTGGCTTGCCATGCCCTTCCCAAGTAGCAAATACCCTTGGCAAGATCTCCTCTAATTTTTCATCCTCAGTATGGTTACAGTTAAAATGATGGATATCAAAGACAATAGGTATCCCTAACTCTTCTGCTATTTCTAATACTTCAGTGGCAGTATAGGATTTGTCATCATTTTCTATAATTAGTCTACTCTTTATGTCTTCAGATAGAATTTCAAAGTTCTTCTTAAATCTATTTATTGCCTTCTCTTTATTTCCATAGACACCTCCGATGTGTAAGACTACTTTAGTGGTTGTATCCAAACCCATTGCCAATAAAAACTTAGAATGATACTCTAACTCTTCAATCGACCTCTCAACGACATTCTTTCGATTACTGTTTAAGATAGTATACTGACTAGCATGCATACTGACTCTAATCTCATTTTTTTTAGCATAATTTCCAACCTCTAGAAACTCTTTTTCAAACTTATTGAGATAATTCCACCCATTACTAACCTCATGGGTAGCTAAAGGAACAATGTTAGAAGAGAAACGGTAAAATTTTATATTATGAGCCTTATTAAACTTCAATATCCGTAAGGTATTCTCTAAATTCTCCTTTAATAATGTATTCAGCTTAATTTTTTGACCCTCAAGAGACAGTTTCTTTAAGTGTCCCACAGTTGTTCTACGATTAGGTGTACAGTCTTTTAAATTAAGATTAATACAGGCATAACCCAATTCCATCTTAATCAATCCTCTCTTTAAATA
>Ga0163219_100302_pt1 | contig 13533 bp, 12 predicted proteins | sample MSEWel2016_04_06_FD_113150 | JGI IMG/M metagenome (GOLD analysis project Ga0163219, IMG submission 113150) | Subsurface microbial communities from deep shales in West Virginia, USA - MSEEL Well Study Marcellus 3H_2016_04_06 ...
ACAAATACTGAGAGGTTGAGACCTAAAAGAGAGCCAGTATTATTTATTGTTAGTATTTTTCTGTAAGTGGTCGAACATTTGTTCCTTTATATGATGTACAAGAGGTGCAATTGTGAAAAATTCCAGGTCTAACAAACATGAGAGAATATTAAGAAATCACGAGATCGAGTTCCAGAAAGAAATGAAAAGACAGGAAAAGAGGAACAGGTTCTGATATAGATAACAGGATTCCCATCGTTTTCGAGGTATCTGAATGAAATGGCAGGATTTACCTGCCTTCAATCATCTTTTTAATCACTTATTCTGCAACTTCATCCTCTGTCCGAGTATGCATTTTCCTCCTCTGTGGCCACCAAGCGGATTGAATGTGGTACCAAGGGAATTCATGCATCTTGCCATGACAGCAGCACCACGGGCAAGACCGTCGTCAACGAAAACAACATTTTCCTCGATGTTGCTGTTGATACCCAGTTCATGCAGATATTTCAGTATCAGTTTTGGCTTATTTCCAGTGATTCCGGCCCTTCCGGTAACACCTATGGCAGTGTCCTCAAATACCAGACCCTCATCCTGTGCTACCTTTACAAGACGCTGAACCACCTTCGCCATGACCTCATCGATCACTGCAAAGAGTAATTTCAGATTATGTTTTTCATATATCTCGGCTCCAATCTCGGATAGTTTGTCCATATCAGAACCGTTGTTTCCCACATCGCAACCTATAAGCACTACACCTATCTCATCGGCAGCTTCTGAGTTTACAGGCACACTACCGTATCTTTTACGACCTCCGGGAACCTTTTCTATTAATATGTATTCGTCTATACGATCAGCATATTCTTTGATAGTCTTCCCTTTGAGCATGAGTGTCAGGGAGCCAAGGGATATATTCTCAGCTACATCGAGTGCGGTGCCCTTTTTTGAATCAACCAGGGCGGTCCCCTGTATGATCGCATCAGGGATTGCTCCGGCATAACCACAGAAGTTTCCTATAGTCTTTGCATAGGGAAGTTCCGGACCTATTACCCTGCCATCCAGGGTAGTACCAAAGTCCATGGAGATACAGGGATTACGGAAATCCACATCAACCCATTTGGCACCTTCCTTAATACCGGCTGTTGCCAGCTCTCCTTCCATCTCGTTGGCAACGATCTCCACGCCTGTCGCACCGGTAGGTGGTGTTACACTTGCCACTGCACCATCGAAAACCACATTTTCAAGTTTGCTGTGTTTGCGGAACTTTGCGGGTATATTGGCAAGTGACATAGGAGGTGTCATACGGTTTGGAGGCACACCCGCCATAAGACATCCATCCGCCAGCGCTTTTATGAACTCTCCGACCTCGTCAGGAGTATCGAAACCCGCAACAACTCCGGTGGAGCGGACAACAAAGTGTATGTCCTCTTTAATGTCAAGATTTGCCTTTTTGACCGCACCTATAAGTGTGTCACGTACAAGTTCGGCCACTGACTGTCTTGTGAGTTCAACGCCTGTGAGTGTCCTCCCGAATACCTCTTCTTCATCCTTTGGTGGCCGTACATCTCTTGTCATGCTGACAGTCTTTGTTACAAGCCTTGTTTTTCCGTCCTCGAGGTTCGTGGCGGTCAGAATACATTTGGTAGTGGTGTTACCCACTTCCACAGAAGCGACTATAAAATATGCCTTTGACTTAAGATCTAATAAACGAACGGACGGACTTTCCGCAATTCTGGGTTTCATATATGAGCCTCACATGTAAGGTTGGAGTATCTCGATTATCTTCTGTTTCGGAACAGCGCCTATTATCTGGTCAAGAAATTCTCCTTCTCTGAATACAAGCATGGCGGGAATGCTGGTTATTCCGAATTTTACAGCGGTCATTTTATTCTCATCGACGTTGAGCTTACCAAAAACAACCTTACCCTGAAGTTCAGAGGCAAGTTCATCGATGATCGGTGAGAGCATACGACACGGAGCACACCATTGTGCCCAGCAGTCCACAACCATGAGCGGGTACTTGGATACTGACTGATCGAGATCATTGTCTGTCAGTGTTATGGGGGATGCCGGGAACTGACGGCCCTGAAGTGATTTCTGTAATTTTTCCATCTTCCGTTGTCTGATAGATTCTAATTCGTCCATTATGATCACCGTCTGAAAACAATACAAACTGCAGCAACAGATATTTCTTATGTGACTGTGGTCTGATAAATACCTGATGGGATATTTCCAGGAATGTTTATGATTACATTTTACATTCAATACATTTAAGTTTTTGCATGGTTTTTCATTAATCATACACTACCGATAAGTAGAACTTTATTTATACAGGGAACGGAAATATTATCCAGAAAAATAGCCTTTAAATAATAATTATTAATATAAATGTACAATTGAATACAAAGTGCTTTAAAAAGTGATATTATGTCAGGCAAAAAACAAAAATCGGACCAAAAAGCCGACAGGACTATCTTTGACCAGAAATGTATCACCTGTGGCACATGGATGCAGAGAACAATAAATTCGACCAGAACAGGGGCAAGGACATTTTCCTATTCCTGTCCTGAATGCGGACTTTCCTATACAGTGGATGAATAAGATGCAGGGCTGGTCGGTTGCACAACTGCTGGAGATGGACCCTTACGAGTTCGAAAAGCTCCTTGCTCAACTTTTCAGGAATATGGGATATCTAGTAGAAGAAACCCAATTATCAAGAGACAGGGGAATCGATCTAATTATACGAATCGATCACTTCGGACTTTCCCATACATGGATAGTACAGGCCAAGAGATATAAGGACCCCGTAGGTGTCAAAGCTATCAGAGAATACAGCAGTCTCAGACAACGTGACAGGGTCGATGGAGTTATTATTGTCACGACATCACATTTTACAAAGGAAGCACAGGAAGAAGCTGCAGAGCACAATGTTAAGCTCATCGACGGCAACCTTCTTGCAGAAATGCTGAACCATTACCTGCCACCGGGAAATATTGGAAATCAATCTGTCGAAATTCCGGATGAGAATGACAGGAAGCTGGAAAGCTCAACCGTTCTCCGGGTAGGAGAGGAAATAATTGCCAGAGAAACTGTGAGCCTCGAAAAAGAAAGATTTACAATGGTTATCAGCAACAAGAACATTTTTTTCAAAAAAGAGACAAGCGGGCTGTTATCTAAAAAGGAAAGTGTTGAGCTCCGCATCCTTTTGAAAGACATGGTTGGCATTCATGTTGAAAAACAACATCTATTCCTAATAGAAGGCCGGAAGGACCTGACAGTCTACCCGCTATCAGGTAAAAGTAAAGATAGGATAGCCGAAATTCTCGAGAACCTGAGACCGGAATATATCAGAGGTGAGCATCTTATCCTGTCATCCAGGAAGAGTTCGTCCATGACTATCCTGACAAATAAAAGACTGGTGGAACTTGAGATAGGGGGCAGCATTAAAAACGAGATCTTGCTCTCAAATATCGTGGAAATGGAAGTCGAGGGAGGTTTTCTTAAACGAGACAGACTGATGATCTCTGAATCTTCAACTGGTATGAACAAACATTACCTTGAAGTTCATGATATCCACAGATGGAAAGAAGAGATCGAACAGAATGTGAGGGTGAATTGAGGTTTTCAGCTACTGATTAACGGCGTTAACAGCAAATATTGACCGGAAACTAGTGGTTTAATAAGACATAGCAGTACAATACTAATATCAGTAAGAACAAAAATGATATCAAGGGAGTATAGATATGACAGAAGACACTATCAAAATAGAAGGAATGGCATGCGGACACTGTCAGGCAACAGTAGACAAGGCAATAAAATCTGTGAACGGAGTCCAGGATGTAAATGTAGATCTTGGGAATAAGCAAGCTACGGTTACATATGATCCTGCAACTGTCACTCTTGATGAAATAAAATCAGCAGTTTCAAACGCAGGATATACAGTAGTAGAGTAAACGACAGTCAAAGAAAACGTGGCCTTTGAGGATAGTATGCAAACAAAGATCAAAGTATATGGCATGACATGCATGCACTGCCATCAGCGTGTTACAGATGCAATATCGGCCATCGAAGGTGTATCCTCAGTGGAGGTTAACCTTGAAGATGAAAGCGCTGAAGTTGAATTCGATCCGGATAAGACAGATATTAATCAGATAAAGCAGGCTGTCGTAGATGCGGGTTATGAGGTAGAGGAAGAGGAAGCATGTCCTCTTCCTGCCGAAACCGAGCAGGAAGCCTGCAAGATAATCCCGGATGAGGAGCTGGAAGAAACAACTAAGACAGAATCCGGTCATGTTGATGATATTGTCTTCAGGGTCTCGGGAATGACATGCGCATCCTGTGCACAGAACATTGAGAAAATCCTGAAAAAACAGGCAGGCGTGATCTCTGCCAGTGTTAACCTGCCAATGTCAAAGGCTGCCGTCAGCTATGAGCCTGCACGGATCAGCCGTGAGGAAATGGAGCAAGCCATCGAGTCCATTGGCTATCATGTGGTGCATGAAAGAACCACACTCGATGTGGGTGGCATGACATGTGCATCCTGTGCCATGAATGTCGAGAAGGTACTCAAACGGCAGAAAGGAGTAATCTCCGCCAGTGTTAACGTGTCCACGGCAAAAGCACGTATCGAGTACAACTCATCCTTATTATCCGTGGAGGATATGATATCAGCCATAGAGGGAATCGGCTATTCAGCTTCCATCCCTGCCGGCAGGGAGGAAACAGAAGATAGGGAAAGAAAGGAAAGGGAAGAAGAAATACGTAGCCAGAGAAACAATCTCATACTATCTGTAGTTATAGCAGTACCTGTCCTTTTAGGGAGTATGAAGGATATATTTCCTGATTTACTCTGGTTCGTGCCGGAGTTCCTTACTAACGTGAACCTGTTGTTTATCCTTTCAACCATTGCGATGGTTTTCCCTGGAAGGCAGTTCTTCATCGGCACCTACCGTGGACTCAAGCATGGTGTGACTGACATGAACCTGCTTATTGCCACCGGAACCGGAGCTGCTTATATAGTAAGTGTAGCAGCAAGTTATCTGGACCTGGGACCGGGTTATGAACACCTGTACTATGACACGGCAGTGCTGCTGATTACTTTCATCGTACTGGGAAGATATCTGGAAGCACGTGCAAAGGGCAGGACATCCGAATCCATCAAGAAGCTTATCGGCCTGCAGGCAAAGACCGCACGTATAATAGTGAACGGTGAGGAAAAAGAAGTTCCCGTCGAGGATGTTGAAGTAGGAGATATCGTCTTTGTCCGACCAGGTGAAAAGATACCTGTTGACGGTGTGGTGATCGAAGGATCATCTGCTGTTGACGAATCCATGATTACCGGGGAAAGCATACCGGTCGAGAAAAAGAAGAACGACGAGGTTATCGGTTCAACCCTTAACAAGAGCGGAGCTATGAAATTCAGGGCAACCAACGTAGGTGCCGATACAGCACTTGCCAGAATCATCGAGCTTGTTGAGAATGCACAGAACTCCAAGGCACCCATACAGAGGATTGCGGATGTTGTTGCAGGTCATTTCATCCTTGTAGTACATGTACTTGCACTGATTGCATTCTTCTTCTGGTACTTCGTGGGATTCGAGGCATTCAACGTTCCGGTTAATTCAGGATTGCTCAGTCCGTTCCTTTTCGCGCTGCTGATATCCATTACCGTACTTGTGATATCATGCCCTTGTGCCGTGGGACTTGCAACACCCGCAGCCATCATGGTAGGTACAGGTAAGGGTGCCGAGAACGGTATACTCATCAAGGGCGGAGAAGCACTTGAGAGAACGTTGAAAGTGGATACTATCGTCTTCGATAAGACCGGGACCCTGACAAAGGGAGAGCCCGAACTTACCGATGTGATCTCCCTTGCGGACGTTGAAGAAGACAGGATACTTGCAATCGCTTCAGGTGCCGAGAAGGGATCCGAGCATCCTCTGGGAGAGGCCATTGTCAGAGGCGCCCAAGAAAGAAATGTTGAGATCGCTAATGCAGAGGATTTCAAATCAATTGCAGGCAGAGGTATAGAAGCAAGTGTGGAAGACAGTAGGATACTGCTTGGAACACGTAAGCTGATGGAAGATAATAATATCGATATCTCCTCTGCAGAAAAGAAAATGGAAGAACTGGAGGCGCAGGGTAAGACCGCAATGTTAGCTGCAAGTGGTGACAGGGTAATAGGCCTTGTTGCAGTCGCAGATACATTAAAGGAGAACTCAAAAGAGGCTGTGGAAAAGATACGTGATATGGGTATTGAAGTGGTCATGATCACAGGTGACAACCGCAGGACAGCCGATGCCATCGCAAATAGTATCGGTATTGAGAGAGTCCTGGCGGAAGTACTGCCCGAGGACAAGGCTGCCGAGATCCTCAAACTGCAGGATGAAGGTCGCATTGTTGCAATGGTAGGCGACGGTATCAATGACGCACCAGCACTTACACAGTCAGATATCGGCATAGCCATGGGAGCGGGCACTGATGTGGCAATGGAATCCGCACAGATCGTACTGATCAAGAACGATCTTCGTGACGTCCTGGCTGCGATTAGGCTCAGCAGACTGACCATGAGCAAGATAAAACAAAACCTGTTCTGGGCTTTCGGCTACAATAGTATCGGAATCCCGATCGCTGCAGGATTGTTTTATCCATTCGTTCACACGATACTGATCACACCCGCTCTTGCTGCGGCATTCATGGCTATGAGTTCCATATCGGTTACCACGAACTCTCTGCTGATGAAGAGGAAGAGTATCAAGTAAAAGGACACAAGGAGGTAAAATATATGAACGAACAAAGTGCAAGCAGAAGAGGTAAGTACGCCCTGATAGCCAGCCTGGCGTCATCCCTTTTACTGGTTATCATTTTTGCAGTACTCTCGGTGTTTGTGAACAGTTCAAGAACCGTACCACTCTACAGCCAGGTAGACATTATCGCAGGTACGATCTTTGTGTTTGTGCTCAGTATGATTGTCTCGGCTTCGATCTGGCCGGGCATAATCGAAAAAAGAATAAGCTGATCTCCGGTTAGTTTCTTATCTGAGGTCTGTTAAATGGGATATCCCATCAGACCTCATACGGAGAAAGTAAATGATAATAAAGACAGAAGAGTTCATACTAAGATCCTGGGAAGAGAATGATGCACAAAGGCTTGCTTTTATCGCGAACAACAGAAAGATATCCTGTTACCTGAGGGACGGGTTTCCCCATCCCTATACGATTGATGATGCAAAGGGCTTCATCTACCTTGCCAGGCAGCCTGAGGTGAACTTTACCGGTTTTGCCATCGAAGTTGACGGAATTCTTGCAGGAAGCATCGGAGCATATCCGAAAGAGGATGTACACCGCAAGAGCATGGAGATCGGCTATTTTCTGGGAGAGGATTACTGGGGAAAGGGCATAATGTCAGACATTATCAAATGTATGCTACAATATATTTTTGAGAACTTCGATACCGTAAGGGTCTATGCGGAGCCTTTTGCCATTAACATACCTTCAAGAAGAGTGCTCGAGAAGGCGGGATTCAGGCTTGAAGGTGTGCTGAAGAGCAGTATCATCAAGGATGATGTGGTGCAGGATAGTTGCATATACGCAATCCTGAAAGATGAGTTTGAAGAAAAATACAGCAATCCGTGCCCGACCAGAAGTACGGTATAGATTGGTTTTTTATCGCTTATTTGAGATCCGAATGCGGATTAATATCACAGCCGGTACATGGCAGACACATGGTTTTGAAAGTATCGGCTCGAAGTCCGTATTCATTTAGTTTTTCCCGGAGGAAATGATTTAGCATAAGCAGTCTCTCGGCAGACGGACGCTCGACCGTCACCTCTTCTTTTCGTAAAGGATGTTGTGCTGCAGCCCTGAGGATCGGGACAACGCCGATAGACACCAGCTCTTCAATTCCTTTTTTTGCGGATTCGTCTGATTCACCAAGTCCTATAATGAAATTGGAGCAGACCTTATTTTTCCCGAAAATCTCAACACCCTTTCTGAGTGAATCAAGGAGGAATTCAAGTTCCTGGTCAGGACAAAGCTTTTCATGAATAGGCCTGTCCATGGTCTCGACATTATACTTCAGTTCATCGGCACCTGCATCTTTTAGCCTGCGAGTGGAATCCTCGGTGGGGTAGACAGATACGCCAATTGGCACTGAATAGGTCTTCCTGAGCTTCCGGATTAGCTCCACAGCTCTGTCAACTTCCTTCTCGGCAGATATCTCAACGCCTGATGTGATAGAAATTGCATGCATCTTTCCTGTTCCGCTGGCATCCCCGATCATTTCAAGCATTTCATCCATGCTTTTGACCTTACCTTCAAGCTTTGGAACCGGGCAGAACTTACAGTCAAAAACACACTTCTCGCACATGGTTATGAAAGCCTGTTCCGGGCAATGGATAAGTTCCTCTTCAATATTGCCTCTTGCAAGCTCAACATCGCCTTTTCTGATCACCAGCTCGCCGTCTTCCATTTCAGCTTTAAGCGGGGATTCTTCTCTGACAGCCAGACGTACACGGTGGCCTTCTGAATTAAAAAAGAAAGCAATATTGCCTGCTCCGGGACCTGCGGTGGGAATGGTCAGCCGGTGTATGAGGGATGGGTCCATGTTCACAGAACCTATGGATATGAGTTGAGCTTTTGTTTCTGCTTTCATTGGTTCTCCGTTAACAGATGATGCCGTTTTGAGTAATTAACTTATGTACCGGCAATTTCACCGGTATTATTTCAGCGATTCCCTGAACCGGGCAATACCACATCGATCAATGACGTCACCCAGTCTTTCTCCATCAAGTGCGTTCACACGATAGAAATCAAGTGTTTTTTCAAGAATATTGAATACAGTTCCCTCATTGCCTGTTCTGAGAAGCTCATCACCCATGCGTGGTCTTTTACCTACCTTGCCCCCGACAAATATTGTGAATCCCAGATCCTTTACCTGCATGGCATCCTTGCGGCAGACTTCTACACATCGTCCGCATGCAACACATTTATCCACATCAAGATGCAGGGTTTCATTTTCAATCTTAATGGCAGACATCTCACAGGCTTTTGCGCATAGCCTGCACATTACACAATTATCCTCTACAAAGGCAGGTTCTACAAAACCCATGATACCAAAGTCATTTTCCTGAACTTTCAGACATGAAGCAGGACAACCTGTTACTGCTATCTTGAATTTGTAGGGAACAGGTGCTGCAAAGTATTCTTCGTCTATTTTTTCGCAGATATCCTGACAGTCGATCAGTCCGCGTTTGCATACACTGTTTCCCTGGCATGCAACAACAGCCCTTATCTTTTTTCCTGACGCTCCAGGACCGATTCCCGAGGAGTTCATATTATTACTGGCATCTTCTGTGTTATCCTGATGAACAAACGGTATTTCTATTCCCTGACGTGACGTTATGTGTGCATAACCTTTACCATACCTGTCAGCCGCATCCGCAACTGCCCTCAGGTAATCAGAACTGACATTTCCGCCTGCGGTGTGTAGACGCATGGAGAAATAATCTTCCTGTCTCTGGGAAAGAAAACCCTTTTCTTTTAAATGATCTTTATCAGACTTTTTTGTCATTGAAACATCTCCATGTTCGACTAACCAGAAGTAAGTAGTCCCGGAATAATAGAAATCGTTTTCTATCCTGCAACAAGATTTACACCAGGTTCTCACAATATAGATACAAGGAAGATGAATCATGCCAGTTGATCCCATATGTAAGAAAAGGGTTCCAGAGGATACCCAGCATTTCAGTGATTACGGTGGAAAGAAGTACTACTTCTGCTCCCCCGAGTGCAAAACAAAGTTCGATGAGCTTGAGAAAAGTGTCATACGCCTGAAAAGATCCATTGGAGAGAAGGAAAGGATATCCTTCGGCAAACTCAGAAAGGAGATAATCAAACCCGGCATATGCACCCTTTGCGGAGCCTGTGCCGCATCCTGCGAATCAATTACCATAAAGGATGGTGAGCCAAAACTGGTGGACAAGTGTACGGCCTGTGGTGTCTGCTATAACCAGTGCCCCCGGACAATTACAACAGAAGAGGGACTCATAGGCAAGATACGCAACGCCTATGCTGCCAGGACAGGCATCAAGGACCTTAAGGGCCAGGACGGGGCGGTTGTGACATCCATGCTGGCCTACGGACTTGAGGAAGGACTGATCGACTGTGCCATCGTGACTGTAAAATCAGAAGAAGAGCCCTGGAAACCGGTGCCTGTTATAGCTACCACATACGATGAACTGATAGAGTCCGCAGGAAGTATCTACAGTCATAGTATGACACTTGAAGCCCTGATGAGCGCGGTGAAGCAGGGTATGAGAAGTATCGGCTTTGTGGGAACAAGCTGCAATATCGATGCGGTTTATAAGATGCAGAAGAGTCCCTACGGATTTTTGCACCTGTTCATGCGCGCCAATATACTCAGGCTTGGCCTTTTCTGCATGGACACTTTTCACTATGAAGGTATCAGGGAATTTGTGCAGAGCAAGGGCATGCGCCTTGAAGATATAGAATCCATGAAGATACGCAAGGGTATGTTCGAGTTCCAGACCAATGATGAACTTAAGGTCTACGAGCTCGAAGAGCTGGACCGGTACAGGAGCAGCTCATGCAAGTTCTGCACAGACCTTGCAGCAGAGAACGCCGACATCTCATTTGGCGGCGTGGGAACACCAAAGGACTGGACCACGGTGCTGGCACGCAGTGGCATCGGATATGAGATATTCAACGAAGCGGTTGATAACGGATACATCGAGTCCCGTCTGCTAGAGGAAAACGAGATGAAGAACGTACTCAATCTCGCCAAGATGAAGAAAACTCAAATGTATTCGGTGATACGCAGGCAAAACCTGTAAGCGGATTGTACTGTTCACCAGGATATGGATCACTCAAGCAATCCCGGAGGGTCCGGCGAAGCGGGCGTTCCCCTTCAATACGCACGAAAATAATGCACAGAATACCCTTGGAACACTTTTTCCAAAGGATTTCTGTATATTCTGAATAGACTTCTCTGTAGAGAAACTGCTCAGTAGAGGTCCTGCTCACTGGAACTTTATGAAACTTCAGATACTGATGTCTGACCACCTAAATGAATTCAAGATTTTTCGTTACGGCAGCGACGAAATGCGCCGCCTGAGGCAGATAGTTGTGTTGATCAGTGTACCAGCTTTCCCTGCCGGAATTTCTTGGATAGAATAGATAAACAGAATATCGACAGGGATGATAGAACCTTACATTTATTAGCATGTCTATCCAATATCCCATCATGACCTCCCTAAAATCCCATGATTACGTCCACGGCTATTCCGAAAGGGAATCCGTCCGCCTCAGCGATCAGGCTAATACACTTGAAGAACTTCTGCACAGCGATACGAAATACCCTTCCGGCAGCACAGTACTCGAAGCCGGATGCGGTATCGGTGCCCAGACGGTGATCCTTTCAAAGAACAGCCCACTGGCAAAGATCACGTCCATTGATATATCCGAAGAATCCCTGAATCTGGCTAAGGAACGTGCAGCCAGAGAGGGAGTCACAAATGTGGAGTTCCGCGTGGAAAACATCTTCGATCTGCCCTTCGAGGATGAGAGTTTCGACCACATTTTCGTCTGTTTCGTACTCGAACATCTCAAGGAACCTGTCAAATCCCTGGCAAGCCTGCGTCGAGTACTCAAAAAGGGAGGGACAATCACAGTTATCGAAGGCGACCACGGCTCGTGTTTCTTCCACCCTGAGACAGCAGCCGGAGTTAAAGCCTGGAACAGCCTTGTTGAAGTGCAGGCAAGGCTCGGCGGCGATTCACTCATTGGCAGGCAGGTTTATCCGCTTCTCAAAAGAGCAGGATTCTCCGACATAACAGTCTCGCCCCGCATGGTCTACAGCGATTCCAGTCGTCCGCAAATGGAGGAAGGTTTTGTGAGAAGGACAATTATCCCGATGGTTGAAGGGGTCAGAAAAAGTGCCATTGAGATGGAGATCATAGATGCGGAAACCTTTGACAAGGGAATTGATGATCTGCACCTGACGGCGGCGGAGTACGGGACGTTCAATTATATGTTCTTTAAGGGAATGGGGATAAAATAGCTTTTTTTAGTCATGGCAGAGGACTTCAATTTCACTCAGGTAAGAAAAGTAACCCCTATATGCCTCGAAGCAGAATATTTGACTAATCAGTCGAATACAATATACCTGGAGAAAGATTAAATGCTCTACAGGGAAGTACCAAAAAGCGGGGATAAACTATCAATATTGGGATTTGGGGCCATGAGGCTTCCAAAAAAGAATAGTGGCATTGATCATGAGAAAGCCACTGCTCTTATCCGTCACGCCATCGATAACGGGGTAAACTATATCGATACCGCATGGACGTACCATGGGGAGGAAAGTGAAAAATTCCTTGGCGATGCCCTGGCAGACGGTTACAGGGAGAAGGTCAGGATTGCCACAAAAATGCCTCACTGGCTTGTCAGCAACCGTCAGGATATGCACAGGTTCCTTGAGTTGCAGCTGGAGAGACTGCGTACCGATCACATAGATTACTATCTTATTCACTCACTTACAGAAAGCGGATGGAGAGAGATTAAAGACAAAGGTGTTCTGGAATTTCTTGACGCGGCAAAGGAAGACGGCCGTATAAGCAATGCCGGTTTTTCCTTTCATGACAACACAGAGGTTTTCAAAGAGATCATCGATTCCTATGACTGGGATGTCTGCCTCATACAGTACAATTATCTTGATGAGAATCACCAGGCAGGAACAGAAGGCCTGAAATATGCAGCCGGAAAAGATATCGGAGTCATCGTAATGGAACCCCTGCGTGGTGGAAGTCTTGCCACAAACATTCCGCCTGAGGTAGAGAGAATCTGGGACGGGGCGGCTGTGAAAAGAACTCCTGCAGAATGGGGACTGCGCTGGATATGGAACCATCCGGAGGTTACTGTGGTCCTCTCAGGGATGAGTGATATCTCACAGCTTGATGAGAACATCCGGACGGCATCCGAGGCTTATCCAGACTCACTGACAGAAGATGAACTCAATACTGTCCGAAGGGCTGCAAAAAAGTACAAGGAATTGGTGACAATTCCCTGTACAGGTTGCAATTATTGCATGCCATGTCCGGAAGGGGTCAATATTCCCGGCTGTTTTGACCTGTACAACAGCAATGAAATATTCGGGCTAAATGATAGCAGTGCCAGGCACAAGTATCTCCTTTACCAGATGGGCATCCTCGGGGAGAGATCATCCGCCTCACTTTGTGTCAGTTGCGGGAAATGTGTGGAAAAGTGTCCCCAGAAGATTGACATTCCCGAAAAGATGAAAGAGGTGGAGACTCAGTTCGAGGGGTCTGCGGTGAAGTTCAAGGCTTCAGCAATGAGACTTGTCCTGCCGGTCTTCAGGCGGGTCGGTTTCTTAAAATATCGATGAGAAACAGGAGCTGAACAAGACCCTTTACATCAAAACAAAAAAATAATCGGAACCATTTTGATTGAGGCAGCCAGATGTAAGGATAACTGCATGGAGAAACAGGACGGAAGCAGCACGCTGTGCTTAAACTGTTTATAG
>Ga0163219_100303_pt1 | contig 13512 bp, 9 predicted proteins | sample MSEWel2016_04_06_FD_113150 | JGI IMG/M metagenome (GOLD analysis project Ga0163219, IMG submission 113150) | Subsurface microbial communities from deep shales in West Virginia, USA - MSEEL Well Study Marcellus 3H_2016_04_06 ...
GATATAAGCTGTCAGAATCAAGAATAAACTATTTGGTGTATTGGCAGAAAGAAGAATCGGAAGATGAAATTCTAATAGTTTTACCTGAATTGAGGTTAAATAAACACGATGCGCCAACTATGAGCCAAAAGCATAACGAAGTGACTTAGATTATCAATAGTCCGTTAAAAAAAGCCTTAACGCAGAGACGCAATGACGCAAAGTTTTTATTATCAGAGAGTTGAACAAAATCTATGTCGGATGATAAATAGTTTTAAATCAGACATTTGTAATCCAGAGTCTTTGGGATAACGGAGTATTGAGTTATATTAGACATGAATACAATCATTGAACCTAAATGACTCATTGTTACACAATTATTTTTTGGGTTCACGAATTATTCGAATTACACGAATTTGAGTGGATTAATCCTGAAACGATTGTCGTGGCACATTGGGTGAGGGTAAAATGTATTTTTGGGTGCAGTGATTATGGATTAGGGTGTCCTCCGAACACGCCTTCTGTAGGATTGCAGCAGCTTTCTCAAGGAGTATAAAAATGGGGTGATTATTAAATTACGCAAGTTTGCAGATAAAGAAAAATATCCTTCCGACTGGTCAATAAACATGACTAACAAATTATTAGAAACTGAAAGACAAATTTTCCTTCAGGGACATCCAAAAACATTTTTATTAAACCAGACTTGTTGTGGTATTTCTGAGCTTTGCGCATTCAATCCCGTGGAGTCTCCATCTACCACACCATCAGGCTTCTTAAAAAACCGGCCAATTCTCCGGCAATTTCCTGATGCTGTGCCAGGTCGGGATGACCTCCACAGCCGTTGTTATAGCTGCGGGAAAAGAAAAAAGTGTGAACATTCTCATCCCCCTCTTTATGGAGCGTCTCCGAAACTGAAGTAAGGTAATTTTTCATAGTTGACGTTAGTGTTTCGTCTCCCATCGGACTGGTCAGTAAAACAATTTTCGAATCCTTGTACCTGCCTCTCAGGGTTTGAATAAAATCAACATAGCGAGTACAAAACTCTGTAGAATCCTGAATTCCATCATTTTGCCCGAGGGCCACAGTCACCACATCAGGCTGATATTCAGAGAAATCCCATTGAATTTTATTATCCCGCATGTTCAGTTTGTCATACACATCGGGCATTACAATGTCCATATCGCAGCAACTGTGCATCAGGCCGATACCCGAAACAGACGACAGCATCCATTGGGCGTCCAGCATCCGTGCAGTCACCGGGCCATAGCTCATAAACGCATTGTGCTGATCGTACCATTGGGCAGAATCACAGGGAATTTCAGACAAATCGCTTCCGGTTCCGCAAGTAATGGAGTTGCCATAAAACTCAATTTTCCGCTCCGATTTTGGTGTAGGTTCAAGAAGATTTTCGCAGTGCAAACCGACAAATTCCAAATAGCCTATCCCCGATTCGGTACTTTTACTGATGGTCAGTTTATGGGGGCCCTCTCCCACTCCATCAGCAACCTTCAGCACATTATGTGCCCCTGACAGTTTGATGCGCTGCACCGGAAGTTCATCCACCTGTACCGAAATATAGTTGTGATTACTGCCATACAGCACCTCATCATTCACCTCAATCACACAGGAATCACCTTCAAAATTGGCCTGAACATACACTCCCGGAGCCCAAAACCTGGGCAGTTCCGAATTTGAAAAATCAATTCGACCGGTATATTGAAAATTCGGATGATCTGCAGAAAAAAATTTTACTTCGGGGCCCGAACAACTCCCTAAAAGGAAGAAAGCAAAAACCACTACAAAAGAAAACAACCAAGAAGGAGAACAAAGCTTTTTCATAATCAGAAAATCAGGATTCAAACAGAAACTCAGTTTTTACAATCAACCATCAAAATAAACAAATTTTCCAAAAGCAGAGGCTCAACAAATCAGTCATTCTTTGATATTATCTTACCTCACCAAAATCAATCCCGGGTTGTGGCCGGTAATACATCGACCACCATCAGGTGTCACCACAAACGTGTTTTCAATCCCAACCATCCCAATACCGGCAATTCCTTTTTTGGGTTCCACAGCAAACACCATATTCTCTTCCAGCGGTTCTTTAAAACCGGCTGCCAATACAGGCAACTCATCCACGGTAAGGCCAATTCCATGACCAAGAAATTTAACAGATCGATTGCCAAAACCCATAAAATTTTCTTTGAAACCGGGGGTTAAACTGTCCATAATGGTTTCGTAAATGACTTCCGGAATATTTCCCGGACGCAACATTTCAGCAACCCGGTTCTGGATATCCACACATTGTCCATGAGCATGGATGGCCTCCTCATTCAATGGTTGTCCAAACATATAAGTCATGGTTTTATCGGAATGATACCCGTTTACCCCAAGTCCCATGTCCACAAACACCAAATCACCCTTTCTAAGTTTTCGCTGACGACTCCCTAACCCGGGAACAGCTGCATTGAGCCCACGATTGCCTCCGGGGCCGTCAAAATTAGTGGGGTACAAAGAGCTCTCACCAAACCCGAGTTGGGCCACCACTATTTCCGTATCAAACATAGCAAAACGGGCAGTTCCCTGATGACCTTCCCGCACCATCAGATGATACAACTCCCCGGCCAAATCGGCTTCGGTCATCCCCTCGCGCAGAATATCGGGAACCAAATCCTCCAGTACCCTGCGGTGAATAGCACCCGCTTTCTCCATAAAACTAAGTTCCAGCGGGCTTTTCACCGCACGCGTCATAGATATCTGAAAGTCGAGTGATTTGAAAGTCTCGAAAGCAAAATGTTTCTGAATTCTTTTAAACATGCCCAGGGGCACAAACTCTGCTTCGAGATAAACTTCATCCGGCAATTGAGGATACCCGGCAGCTGCATCACGATAGCTACCCATCGGTCTGATATCAGGAAACTCAGACTCACCGGAAGTTCGTTCAAAACTTCTTCGCACCCACAAAGTAGCATTACCCTCCCGGGGTATTATCAGCATTCCGTCCGGCATGGAACCGGTAAAATACAAAAGGTTTATTTTGCTGAAAATAAAAGCTATTTCCCAATCAGGATTCTGAGAATTCATGATTTCACGAAAACGCAAAAGACGTCGGTTTAGCTCTGAAGCAGGGATGATTGATTCCATAGAAAATACTCTTTTTGATTGGTGTCCGGTTTAAAAATTGAGATTGCTTCACTACGTTCGCAATGACGGGACTTTACAGGACATTTAGGGTTGGTAGGGGTTGATTTTCGGCAAAGCCGAAAATCAACCCCTACCAACCCAGCTTAAAACCTGTAAGACAGTGTCATTGCGAGCAAAGCGAAGCAATCTCCTTTCAAAAAACATTTTTCTCCGGACACTATTGATTCTTTTTTGATTCGGCCCTCCACTAAATTAGAATTATGCAACGTAGCACAGGCAATTCCCATTTCAAGAAATTCAAATTTAACACAATAGTCCGAAAAAAAGCCTAAACCCAAAGGTCTCATCACGCAAAAGATACTTTATCAAACAGCTCCGACTCACCTATAAAAACTTCAACAATTTAGCCATCAGTAATTTATAACAAAACTAACTTCATGTACCTGGTAAAACAATCACTTCTGACAGAGTGCAATAAAAGATTTGGAGAGGGTTATTTCCAAAGACAGAAATTATTTGTAAATTATTTGGGTTAACATGAAAAAACTGTTGGTTATGAAAAAGAAGATTGGAAACTCAACGCTTGAAATCATACAAGGCAATATTGCATCTCAACCCGATATGCAGGCTATTGTCAATGCAGCGAATGCCCAGTTGCGAGCCGGAGGAGGCGTTGCAGGCGCTATTCATCGTGCAGCAGGTCCAGAACTGGAAAAAGAGTGTATCCCTTTAGGGCCAATTAAACCGGGTGAGGCAGTGATTTCAGGAGGACATAACCTGCCCAACAAGTTTGTGATTCACTGCCTGGGACCCGTTTATGGCCAAGACAAACCTGAAGACAAACTGCTGGCCGATTGCTATCGTAATGCACTGCTTATTGCTGATGAAAACAAGATTAAATCCATTGCTTTCCCGGCCATCTCCACCGGTATTTTTGGATATCCGGCAAAAGCCGCTGCACAAGTAGCCATTGATGCCATTGTGGAAACTGTTCCGAAACTTGAAAATGTTAAAACCATCAGGATAGTTCTTTTCGGACAGGAAGATTTTGAGATATGGAAAACGACAGTGAACTGATTTTTGGTTCCTGATACATACAAAAGGGGCTCCTAAATTCCGGAAGCCCCCTGTATAAATTATTTGCCAACAACAAACCCGTTATCGCTTCAATATTTTAATCATTTCTTGTTCTCCCCCATTATTTAACTGAAGAAAAAATATTCCAGATTGTATTTCGCCAAAATAAAGTCGCTTTTCGCCCCTGAAACTTCCGCTAAGTACCACACTTCCCTCAAGAGAAAACACTGAATAAAAAGTTTGACGACCACCAAATTCTTTGTCCTCCTTAATATACAAATCGTCAACCACCGGGTTGGGCCAAACACAGAAAGCCCCGGCTTCCTCCAACTGGTTCTCAAAAATCGGTGTAGAATCATCCACATCCACAAACTTTACTTTATCGAGATAAAGACAAGTGGCATCATTTCCCACGTAAAATTTCAGTTTAGCGGTATTGTCAGTAGCATCAGCAGTGAAACTATAATTAAAATCGGCAGCAGTAGCGGTAAGTTCTGCAGAAACCTCAAAGTAGTTGGTGTAATCTCCCCCATCCATCTGAACAGCCACATCAAGAGGTCTTACATCGTCGGCTTTGGCAGAAAAAGTGATTTCATACTCTTTCCCTGCCTCAATGGGCGTTTCGTAGCGCACCTGTACATGCCAGCTTTCCGTTCCGGGAGTCTCCGGGCAGATTTTCAGAGCATTATCTCCTGACAGACCGGCTGTACCAACAACTTCCATCGTTCCATTGGCCTCACTGTTATTCTGAATGGTCCAGCCAGTCGTTCCCATGTCAAACTCCCCGTTGAGAATACTGTTTCCATCACTCACCACTTCCTCACCGGCATGAGGATAACCAACATTGGGACGGGCTTCCATATACTCTTCCAGCCAAACCATTGCATCCTTTTTGGTTCCATCAGCATTTAGCAAACCGGTTCCCGTTTTCCAGGTACTTCCCTCAACATAGCCCCACAGGGTGATACCGGCCACATCGGGATGCTCCCAATAAACCGGAAAGAGTTGCTGATAACTGCGCAACTGCGAGGCTTCGGTACTTTGCTTCCCGGCCAAATCGAGCTCCGTCACAAAGACCGGAACACCCCCCGAAGCCATCAGGCTGATTCTTTCTTCCAGCAACCCCGGATCCTCAACCATCGGATCCACATTAAAAGTATGTGCCTGGGTACCAAATCCATCAATCAATCCCCGGTCGCGTAAAACTCTCACGAGGTCGAGCATTTCATTAATACCATCTGGGTTATTCTCCAGCTCAAAATCGTTCAAAACAAGTTTAGAATTGGGAAAATATTCCCGGGCTTTTTCGAAAAGCCAGACAGCCCAGTCGTAACCTGTTTCACCGGGGCCTCCCAGGCCTTCGCGGAAATAGGGAGTTCCGGCTGCATGTTCTTCTCCGTTCCAGGTATTCAAATACATATTCTCATTCAGCACATCAATCTGGTCGATATAAGTATAGCGCTCAGCGATTGCTGCCATAAGCCCTTCCACTTCCCCGCGGAATTCCGTAACATCTGAACTTAAAGACTCTATCCATGAAGGGTATTGACTTCCCCAGACAATGGCATGATAACGATACATCAGGTGATTGGCCTCGGCAAAATCATAAACACCATCGGAACCCGACCAATCCATAATATCACGGGTTCGTTCAATACTGCCCCATTTTGATTGATTCTCTGCAGTAACACCATTCCATAACTGGAGGTAGTCACTTCGTACACTTCCATAGCCTAAAATATTTCCCAGGTATTTCCCTTTCCCTGCGCTTAACCCACGGCTCACCACAGCGTTGGCACCCACGGCTACCAATACACCAGCGGAAGTAAACGAACCACCCTGATCATTGGTTGCACGGGCTGTGATGCGATAAGAACCTTCAGATACATTCTCCCAAACAAAAGAATAAGTGTTTGAGACTCCTTCCGAGGTTTCATAAACCAATTGGTTATCAACAAAAAACTCTACTTTGGTGATGGAACGGAACCCCTCCGAACCGCCTGTTCCTGTTGCATAAACACGAACCACCACATCACTTCCTGCCTGATGGTAGGCGTTGCTGTGCGGATAGGTGATAACGCATGACGGAGGCGTTGAAACCTGTCCGTAAGATTCCGGAACATCAAAAATTGAAAACATCAGTAATGCAAAAACCACTTTAAAAACACCCTTCATATAACTATTATTTAAAATTATCGATACACAAATTTCACCTATGCCTTCAATTAAAGACCAAATTATCGGCTCTTATCCAAAAGGTTCGTAGATCCAAAACCGGAAAACCTTCCTGTAAAAGGATTCAAAAAAAATTAATTACACAACCAGAACAGAACGACACACAAAAATAACCATTTTTTAGGAAGTATGACAGTCGTTGGGAAATGATGACTGAAATATTTTATGAATGCCCTGCATTCTTAGATATACGGAAAAATAAAAGAAAAACCCCCGATAAAAACATACATTTTACCGGGGGGAATCTATAATCACTATAACACCATTTATTCTTTAAGCAATTCCTGCACAGCGTTGGCCAGGTAAATATACGACCCCCCAACGGTAATCACATATTCATTTTCGCCCCAGAGAAACGGCCAGTCCTCCTTATTCTCAGGAAAATCGGGATCCAGCATCAAAATGCCGGGAACAATTCCGCCTGGAATGTAGGAGAAATCGGCCCGATTCATGCCGTAAGCTACTTTTTTGGTATGAAGCCCAACCCCTGACACAAATGAGATGTCGGAATCGGGATGACAACCAAGAATGTAATTTAATGCTTTGAAAACATGCTCCTTATCCATAACATCGGGGAAAGCCTTGTAAAGCATATAATTGGTTATTCCGTAAGATATTACGGTGCCATTTCCGGCCCAACCACCCTCGGTAATAGGTACACCGAAAGGATTCTGCGTCTGAAGTTCTTCAAGTTCTTCAACATAAGTTTCAGCACGTTTTTTTACTTTCGCCACAAAAGCATCATCCATAAGATCCAGAGCAGGCAACAAAGTGGAAGCCAGAAAAACAAATCCTTTGCTCACATCAGGCCACATCTCTTTGATCCTTTGCGCATATTTATCGCTGCCTGTGGCAATCAAAAGTTGAGTCGCCGCACGTAGTTCCTCCAGAATCAGCGAACCTCCGGTTGTATTCCCCACATAAAAAATATCCGGTTCCTTTCCCTGCTCATAGTTCCACACACCAATGGCAGTTTCGAGGCACTCCTGCGCAAAATCGGGGTCATATTCTTTTAGGGCCCTCGATGAAGCGGCCAATGCAGCAGCCGAACCATAATTGAGCGGAGTAGATTTACTGGTAAATGCCCAGCGGTCATCAAATGTTCCGCTATAAGGATAATCCATCTCCAGACTATCCAGTACAGCGTTGAAAATGAGGTTATCTGTCATCGTCAAACCGTCACCCAGGTGAGTGTACTGCGATAAATCGGAAACAATGATTCCAGGGATGGCATGACCAACAGCTCTGTGTTGCGCCAATAAACCGATGGCTCCATGTTCAATTTGCTGAAGAATGTCATTTTTCCCGTCGGGATGATGCAAATCGACATATCGGTTTTCCTGTTTCACGAGTGTCTCGTCCCGATTTACATTAAAATCGGCCCAGGCATTCACCAGGTTCAAAATGGTGTAGTATTGCGACTGCGTGCGAATGTCATAGTCACCTGCATCGTACCATCCACCTACATTCAGTCCGGGAATATGCTCACCGGGTTGATATTGAGTATCGGTGGTTGGACCCTGTGCATACAAATCGAAATGCTCATGATTAACAGGAGCCTGCAGGGCATCATCGAGATGGGAAGCCCCATGCCAAATACGGTAGGCCTCATTGACCAAAACATGATCCATCTGAACAGGGATATAGATATCCAGGGTCGGATGCCAGATGTTCTCATAAACCTTCTCCCCGATTCGCAAAGGACGACTTTCGGTATCTCCGTATTGAACCGTATAAAGTCCCGACTCAGTGATATCGGAAAAATCAAAAATCCCGTACTGATAGCGCTGGTAAAAACCCCATTGCTCCACATTTCCGGTATGAACCTTCACCTTCTTTCCGGCTTCATTAATTTTAAATAGAGAAGCCTCCGCAAGGTAATCGGCGTTCTTGTCGAGCTCAATAACAGCTCTTTTTGCCTGAGCCGGATGATATCCAACCTGAGAAAAACTAATGACCGGATCCCGCAACCATCCGTCCACACTCGAAACACTCATTTTCCACTCGATAACACGACCCGTCTCTCCGGCCGGAATCAGACTTCTAAGTACCAACCAGCCATTTTGGGCTTTGTTGCGTCCGTCGAAAAACATCAGTTCATTCTCCGACTCAATACCAATTCTTCGGGTATCGTCTTCGGGAGCCAACACCATTGAGTATCCTTTGGCGATCGGTAATGGTTCAGTTTTTCCTGCCTCATTCATTTTGGTTGGTCCCGATGGATAATGCGGTACCATACCGGGTTCACTATCCATCAGATAAGTTTTTCCAAAGTAAGCCGAGGGAAGGAATTCAATGTTAAACCCAACCTTGCCGTTCAGATTTTCCGGAAGCGGCTTATCTAAATGAACACTAATAATAATGTCATCGCCCGAGGGTTCTGTCTGAATCATATATTCAAAACCGGGATATTCCAGCCATGCTTTCACCACATTATTCTCCCTGTCCACCTCTTTGCGGTTAAATTTAGGAATGGGATCCCATTGCTCGGGAGTGGAATTCAGACGAACATCTCCGTTGGTTACAGTTCGTTTTCCATGATGAATAATCTCAATTCCACTCATTTTTGAGTCACTGAAATTTTCATTATACCAATTGGTAAACATCAAAACGTTAACTCCGGGCATTTCGTAATACGCGGAATCATTTAATTCTATTTTGTTCTGTTCTGCATTAACAGGTAAAAAAGAAGCTCCCAAAAACGTGAGCATCAATGCCCCTTTCTGGAACAGGGCCCATCGGTTTTTCGTTGGTGTGGTCAAATTTGTCATAATCCTTTTGTTTTTCGTAAAACCAAATATAAGCAATTATTTTTAACAAAAACATTAGCTCCAAATACAAAAAACCACCCTTAAAAGCAGAATAAAGGGAATTTAGAATAAAAAAAATAATGGGGTATCTTATCATTACCCATAGTTCTTATGATTGAGCTGAAATACAGCTACTTGTTGAAATGCAGATTTCTTTCAATGTGCTTTAATTCAGAGTGTTCTACACTTTACGGATAATGACCAGATACCCCACATAAAATTATTAACAAACGTAAAATAAGGACCAAAAGTTCCCTCTGAATAAATTGGATATTCTCAATACAACATTCCTTTAAATTTTGCATAAACTACTGAATCCATTGGTATTGTCAACCTGGGATTTAAAAAGAACTGTCAAAATGCTTAGCAAACTGGAATCTCAACCAATATGAGACAAACCGGATGATGATATTTTCAATAAAAAGCACAGATTTAGCTATTGTACTGATAATTATTTTCCGCCTCTTTCCCAACAAAAAATTAAAGGAGGCAATAAGCTTCATTGAAGAATGGTAAGAATAAATTCGAAATAACCATCGTGCAATAGACCGTTAGTCCCGACCCTTCTGGATTAGATATAAGAATTAAGATAAATCGCATCCTGAAGCTTCGGGTTTGAAAATCTGCACTTTAACACAAAACAACTTTTAGATAGAAACAGCTGATTCAGAGTTTTTGTAAAAGCTTAACAGACTATTAATAAATGAACAAAATTTTTAAAATAGGTACCCATATTTGTGATGAGCCAAAAAATAATAATTGCCTCTACCAGCTGTGACAAAAACCTTATTAAATTTGGGTTGTTTACATCCTGAAAACAAAAAAGAAAATGAAGCATTTTGTACTATCCACTCTAATATTCTGTTTTTCCCTCCTGATTTCCGAGGCACAAAACAAAATTACGCATATAGGTCTTGTCAATCCAACGGTTCGCAATATCGAAAAAATGGTCTATTTCAAAGAACATGATGTCTTTCAGTTCGACAGTCTTATGATAACCGGCTACTTTCATGCAGCCAACATTTCTGAAATTCAACAATCAGAACAATACCTGACTGACCAGCGCATTGATTTCATCCAAATTAAAACAATTCAGAGTGAAGTGTCAACAGACAGTTTATTTGTTCCCAATAAATGGACCCATAGGTTCGAAGAAATCTTTACTACTTCCGATGGATTGATATTTTTTGGAGGAGACGATATTCCGCCGGTCATTTATGGAGAAAATACTTTCATCACAACAAAAATCATAGAGCGCACACGGAACTGGGAAATATCTTTCATGTTTCATCTGATTGGGGGCCATCAAAACCAAAAGTTTGCACCTCTGATTCAACAAAATTCTGACTTCCCAATTATGGGTATTTGTCTGGGTATGCAGATCATGAATGTAGCAGCAGGAGGCTCTCTTTATCAAGACATTCCTGCACAAATGTACGGCAAAGAATTCTGCGAAGAAATTGCCGCCATGCCGTCCCATCAGCAACACAAAAACTATTTATACGGGATAAATAACAACGACAACAAAACCACCTACATTGCCTTTCACCCCATTGCCATTGCTTCCGAAAGTTTCCTTAGAAAATTACCCTATTCTGATGATATCTGTGTGCCGAGCGTACATCATCAGGCGGTAAAGAAATTAGGACTGAACCTGAAAGAAACTGCCACGTCAAAAGACGGGAAAGTGGTGGAAACTATTGAGCATACTGTTTTCGACAATGTTTACGGAATTCAGTTTCACATTGATTTTCCGGAATTGTATGCCCCGGATGCAACTTTTCAATTGACCCCGGATAAGATTTTTCTTCCGTCAGAAAAGGAGAAGTTGTTTTATATTTCCATTTGGAAAGACTTTAGCAAGCGGATACGGGATTCAAAATCAAGATGACATCAGTTCCCTTTCTGGATGAAAAGAATCAGCGATGCTGTAATTGTGATCTTCTTGCAACTCCCGGGCAATATCCGGCATGGATGATGGCGCAATGAACCCGTTCATCAAGGCATGACGGGCAGCATCCTCCGTATTGTCAATCAACAACATAGGAACCCCAACCTTTTCCATCTCCTTCGCAATTTCAAGGGTTTGCCGGTTTTTATGAGCTTTCCCGATGCATCGGATATAGACTGCTTTAACTCGTCCCGGACATTCGCGAACAGCCTGAAGATAAAGAGACGGGTCGCGCTGACCACTGTCGCCAATCAACACAAAGTCCAACTCCGGAAAGAAAGAAAACAAAAATCGAATTTTTTCCAGCTTATGCTCATGATTTCCACCTCCCGATTTCCAAAACTGAAAGATGCTATGTTCCAGTTCCTGCAGCAAAAGAGGGCCGACAGGAATTTTACGAAATTCAAAAAAATCGACCAGCAGGTCATACAAATTCCACTCACTACTGGAAACATAAAAAACCGGATTAGGATGTTTCTGACCTTCAGTCCCTTTGCGAAGAGCCCTGTAAAATGCACCCACTCCCTCGAAAGGAACACGTGTCCGGGCATTTTTAAAGAGCATTAATTTGAGCTTTTTCAAGGTTTTGGTAGAATGAGAAACCATCACAGTATCATCAATATCTGAAACAACGCCAAACGGAAGTGTCCCCGAAACCATCAAAACCTGTCCGGTTGCTGATATATCCCCCTGATTTTCCACCACCTCATCCAGCAATTCAAAGTGGACAACCTCAAAATGGTTATTGGCTGAAATCTGCTCCTTAAACCGAAATAAACAATGGAAAATGCCCAGTTCGTTGGTCTCCACAACTTCTGATTTGCCATTAAAGCTGACTTTAACCCGAACTCCTCCAATTTCATCACTCACATAACGTTTAAACATAGCCAGCATATTGGCTCCTAAATTCTGACCGGGCTTTGGTTTATCCAACCCTTTATCCTCCATTACGTTACCGGATATATAAACATCACACCCATTGCTGAAACCCATATAAGGTTCAATAGTGGGAACGCCTAACCAGCCAAGACGTTTCTTTATCCATAGGCGAGCCCGCCTGAAAGGGCTACCAGCTTTTCGAAGAACATACCGGAAAGTTTTGGTTATAATGGGCATCTGAAGATTTGTTTTTTTATATTTAAAGAACCATAATCGATAAATGTTTAATCAAATTTAATGATTCCCTGACAGAAAGCGATATGAACAGTTCTGAAAACCGAAATATTTTATTCGTTATCAACCCCATTTCCGGAAACAATCAAAGAAATGATGTATCCGGAGAAATCACCGCTTTTTGCAAAAAGCATTCGCTTCGTCACCGTTTTGTAGAAACCACAGGCGAAAATGACAAAGAAAAAATTTCGGAATCTTTAAAAAGCCAAAACCCGGACACTGTGGTGGCTGTAGGTGGTGATGGAACAGTAAATCTGGTGGCATCCCTGCTGGCGGGCTCAAAAATAAAACTAGGTATCATCCCCACCGGCTCTGCAAACGGAATGGCTTTTGAACTCAATATTCCATCAAACATAGAACAGGCAATGGCAGTAATAGATCGCGATGTTTCCCGCCCCGTTGACCTGCTGAAGATTAACCGAGAACATTTGGCCATTCACCTAAGTGACCTGGGGATGAACGCAAGGATCATCAAACGTTTCGACCAGGAAAAAATCAGAGGACTTTATGGTTATGCCCGCCAGTTTTTTAAAGAGCTAAAATCGCCTTCGCGTTTTAACTGCATCGTCGATTGCGAAGGAAAAAAAAGACGTAAATACAAGGCCGTAATGATTGTGATGACCAATACCCATTTTTTTGGAACAGGTGCAGTTGTGAATCCAACGGGAAAGATAGATGACGGAAAGTTTGAAATTGTCGTGATTAAGCCATACCCGTGGTATTATATTTTTCACATGGTTTTTGCATTTTTCACAGGCAATATCCACCGGCTCCGACACATCAGAACCTTGTCGTGTCAGCATGCCACACTAAAGATGCAGCCTGTCCAGGATCTACAGGTGGATGGAGAACCCGTTGGAGAAATCAAACAACTGGAAGTAGAGGTAGTTCCTTCGGCCATCCACATTATATACAATCATCAGGAGAAGCACTTTTTTGTGAAGTCTTAACTTTTCAATTTCCCAAGGCAATATTGATATTTTTTTTTACTATTGTCCGGAAAAACTATTATTTTGAAAGAAGATTGCTTTCCCGAGAAATCGGGACTCGCAATGACTCCGTCTTAAAGTGTTTAGCAGGGTTGGTAGGGGTTGATTTTCGGCTTTGCCGAAAATCAACCCCTACCAACCCTCAATATCCTGC
>Ga0163219_100304_pt1 | contig 13488 bp, 4 predicted proteins | sample MSEWel2016_04_06_FD_113150 | JGI IMG/M metagenome (GOLD analysis project Ga0163219, IMG submission 113150) | Subsurface microbial communities from deep shales in West Virginia, USA - MSEEL Well Study Marcellus 3H_2016_04_06 ...
AACTGCCAGTGCGCAACTTACTGTAAATGATGTTCCTGAAGTAACTATTGCCGGCCCGACTCAAGTCTGTGAAGGTTCAACAGAGAATAACACGGCTAATGTAATCGGAACCGGAACTTATAATCATCAGTGGCAACTGGATGGCACCGATCTGACGGGGGAAACCAGTTCTACACTAAGTTTTGATGTTTTGACATTACCATCAGTTGGCAATCATACGATTTCTGTTGATGTTATAGATGTTTCAAATCCAACAAATTGTTCCATTATTGAAAGTGTAGCTTTTACAGTCAACGAACTCCCCACCGTCACTCTTCCTGATGCTTCCACTTGTGATGGAGAGGATGTAACACTTACTGCTACATCGTCAGCAGGAAGCGGTAATTATGTTAATTACACTTGGTATGATGGAGCTAATGCAGAAATCGCGAATGGCGCTTCCAATCAGTTAACCTTAACTGGTACCGATGTTGCACTGGCTAATGATGGTGCTACTTACAGTGTAACCGTTGAAGATGACAACGGATGCATCAGTAATCCTGATGCCATGACTCTGACAGTAAACGAGAATCCGACAGCCACAATTGAATATTCAGGCAATCCTGAAACAGCCATTGATGTTTGTCTTGGTAGCTCAATGACCCTTGACGCTATGGGTAGTGGTGGTACTGGAACATATACTTATACCTGGACACTTCCTGATAATAGTACTCAGGCTGGCCAGCAATTAATTATTGATCCTGTTGCACTTACAGATGGAGGTACTTATAGTGTAACCGTTGATGATGGTAACTGCACCGGTACTCAACAGATAACTGTAAATGTTGTCGAAGTTACTGCTACTATTGCAGTAACCGCACCGGTGGCTGGAGCAACCACTATTTGTGAAAACACATCAGTAACCTTTCAAGCCGCAGGAGGAGATAGTTACGAATTTTACCATTTTGATGCCAGCGCCGGAACTACTACAATGGTTCATGATGCCAGCAATGAGTGGATCACCAGTACTTTAGAAGATGGTGACGAAGTTTATGTCACTGTCAATAATACGCTGGGATGTTCAGATGATTCTGATCCTATTGCGGTGACTGTGATTTCGAATCCTACGGTAGCTATAACTTATCCTACAGGTGGTTCCAATGAGGTTTGCTTTGGTGAAGATCTTAGCGTGATTGCCGATCCTTCCGGGTATGCCAATTACGATTTCTATATATTTGATGGAACCACCGATACCAAAGTTTCTCCTGATGGATATACTTCAGAAACTTTTACCTATTCAGCAAGTGACCTGGCTGATGGTTATGAAATTTATGTAGTGGCCAGTTCCGGAGCAGGATGTTCCGGGGAGTCGGCTCGTGAAACAGTTGTCGTTCATACATTACCCAATGCGACTGGTGGTAATACCGGGCCGGAATGTGTCAACGAAACGGTTACGCTTCAGGGGGGTGATGCAGGTCTCGATAGTTATGAGTGGTTTGCACCTGGTGCTGACCTCACTACCGATGCACCCATTGCTACAAGCATGGATCATGATCTGACGAATATTGCCTCTTCGGATGCAGGTATTTATACTTTGCGTGTGACCAATGTAAATGGTTGTCAGGCTACTGCTACCACCGAAGTGGTGGTTAATGAATTGCCAGTGGTTTCCCTGCCTGCCGATTACTCGGTTTGTGAAGAAACAAAAAATCATGAAATTACTGCAACTATTACCAACGGAACCGCTCCATATAATGTGGTTTGGGAGTTCGATGATGGTACTGGTGCAACAACTATTCTGAGTGGCCAGGATGAAACCACCTATTCTATTGGTTCTGTTTCATTTGCCAACGCAGGAACCTATACCGTTACTGTTACCGATGCCAATGGTTGTGTGAGTGTTCAGGATGATGTGGTGCTTACCGTAAATCCCGCACCCGGTGTTTCATTCGATGCTTCTTCGGTAAATGAAGTGTGTCAGGGAAGTCAGGTCTCACTGGTTGCTGTTGGCAATGGTGGTGTTGTTAGTGGGGCGGATGCTTCAGCTTATGAGTATGTATGGTATTATGAGGGAACACTTATAAACGGAGTTTCTACCGCGACTTATCAATTTCCAGGAAATAACGGAGTAAACGATGGATTGTATGAAGTGGTAGCTATTGATGACAATGGGAATGGATGTGGCAGTCCTGTTGCTTCTATGAATGTTACTGTTCATGAACTTCCGGATGCCACACTGGATGTGAACCCTGCTTTCTTTATTGAAGGAACAGAGGTTACGTTTACTGCTGTTACCGGATATGACAATTATGATTTTTCAGTCGAAGGCACTATTGTCCAATCAGGTACCAATAATATTTATACCAACGCAGGTCTTAATGATGGTGACGAAGTCACTGTGACCGTCTCAGAAATTCATTCTCCTACGTTAACCTGTTCCAATTCGTCAACTGTAACCATGACTGTTTTTGACAGCGTAGATACTCCGGTTGTTTCAGTTACTGACGAAGAGTATTGTGCCGGATCTGCCGGTGCCACCGTTAATGTTACCAATCCTCAGCAGGATGTTACTTATGAGTTGGTGTACGATGACGGCTCGCCCGTTTCCGGTTATGCACAAATAATTTACGACGGAACCAATCCTGTTTCATGGAGTGGTGTGTTGGACGATAACGGAGGCACAAGTACTCCGACTACATTTAGAGTTAAAGCTTTTTGGGCGACCTTAACACCAACGGGTGACCAGCTTAGTGTTTCCTTCGATATTACAGAACATCCTGTACCCACCGCACATACTATGTCGGTTGATGGTGCTTCTGTTCCAGCAGGGGGAAGAGTGGAAACCGTTTGCGACCCTGGAATTGGTGGTTATATCATTGGTTTGCAAAATAGCTGGAGCTCAGACGAATATGTTTTGGTTCTTAATGGAACTCAACATTTAGATACTGTTACTGGTGGAGCTTCTCCTTTAGTGTTTAACGGAGTGTATTCTTTCGTTGGAACCTATACAATTTATGCTTATAATTCTAATGGATGTATAACTGATATGGATGGTACATTTACCATCCAGGGAGATGCAGTTTCTGTATTTGATTTAAGCGGAGAAAACAATGGTCAGTATTGCGATGGTGATGCTGATGGTGTGGAGTTAACTTTGTCGGGGTCGGAAATGGGTGTTGACTATGAGCTCTTCAGAGATGGAGTTTCATTAGGCACATTTGTTGGTGATGGTGATTCCATTTCTTTTGAAAATTATACAGATGAAGGTACTTACAGAGTTTCCGTTACCAGTGCCGGTGGCTGTATTTATGTTATGAACAATGATGTGCCTGTTGAAGTGGTGGCATCTCCTGATGCGGGAACGCTCACTGATGCGAATAGCAACAATTTCCACTTCTGTGAAGGAGCCGAAGGTGTTGATATTTATCAGGATGTTGTTCAGGTCGAAAACTATATTTACGAATTATTCGGACCTGGAGGTTTGGTGTCAACACATACAGGTGATAATAGTGGAACAGGTGTAACTTTTGAAAACATTACCGTACCTGGAGAATATTTTGTCAGAGTAACCTCTGCAGAAGCTATTGGTTGTAGTGCTGAAACAGATGTTGTTGAAGTTGTGGAAGATGCATTGCCCAATGTTGAAACAGTTCAACAATACACAGATTTGTGTGCAATTTCAGGTAGTACTGCTCTTATCGGTATTGATAATTCACAAAACAATGTGGAATATCAATGGGTGGATGTTTTGGATGACACCAATGTCGGTTCCTGGACTCCTGGAACTGGTGGCCCCCTGGAGCTGGTTGTTGATGCTGCAGGTGAATATTTAATTCAGGCCAGAAATACACAAAGTGGTTGTGAAGTTGAAATGGATGGCACTGTAACAGTTGAGTTACGCCCGCTTCCGGCTTCTGATATTACAGTTACTGTAACAGGAGGAACTGATTGTACAGATGGCTTGGTATTAACGCTTTATAACCCCGAGGCAGATGTTGTTTATCAATTGTACAAAGAAGATATTTCCGGTGACCCGGTCTATGTGCAGGCTCCTATATCCGGTGATGGTACTCTTGCCTTACCTTTTGAGGCGATTGTTGACAGAAATGCCGATTATTATATTTTAGCTACTTCTGAATATGGTTGTCAAGTTGTATTGGACGGATCTCCATGGAATGTAGATATTGCAGATGCAGTTGAAAAATTTGCTTTAAGACCAGAAACTGGCGATATTTGTAATGGAGAAGAGGGTGTTTCTTTCTATTTGGAAAATAGTGAAGTTGGTATTCAGTATGTTCTGAGCCTTGAAGGCGCAGGAGATTCCCGAAACGATACGGTAACAAGTACCGGCGGAATGGTTGAGTTTTCTCCTGTATTGGAGGAAGGCACCTATTATGTTACAGGCCTTTCTGCATCCGATGAAAATTGCAACAGTGAAATGCTCAACAGAGTTGATCTTGTTGTACGGCCATTGCCAAAAGCATTTAATATGATTGGTCCTGGAACGTACTGTGATGCTACTAAGGGAGTTACCCTTGGAATTGATAATTCACAGGTTGGTTTCGAATATCTGTTGCAACAACATACCAGTGCCGGGAAACGAAATGTCGAGCGATTTTTCAGTAGCATTGAAGGTGATACTATTCATTTTACAACATCATTGTTTGAAGATGCTACGGATAATATCTACTCAGTTGTTTCCATTTCTCCTTATGGATGTACTTCCAGTATGAAGGATAGTGTTGAAGTTAAACTGAACGATCTTCTGACCACCCCTGTAATTGTGGACAATGTGGGGGCCGATAATGACACCGTATATTTCTGTGACATTTCAGGAGAGTATTATACCATTCAATTAGATGCTCCTCAATTAGATGATGGAATCCTTTATCAGGTAATTGATGAAGGTGGAATTGTTGTTGCTGAGTCAGTTGTCGAAGCAGGAGCAATGGAGCCTCTTAATGTGGTTGACCCTGGAACTTACAGTGTTCGTGCATTATGGGAAGATGGTGGATGTATGACAAGTGAGGATGTTATTCAGGTTGAAGGTTCTGTTCCAGCTGAAGACTTGCATGAACCAGAATATCCAAACAAAATTTGTTTCGGGGATACTGCAACTATTAAATATCCTGACAACACTTTTGGCTGGAATTATACCCTCATGTCTATTGTTGGCTCTGTTGAAGAGGCCGCGACCTTTGTAGCCAGAGACACCATTAGTAATTCAACAGGTAATGATACCATTGTTTGGAGAGTGAATGCAGAAGGCAGATATTTCATCAATATTCAGAGTGAGGGTGGTGCTTGTGAACCTGTTCCTACATCAAATATTGATATTCAAATAGCCGACGCAATTCAGATGGCATCGTTCTCGGCAACTACCTATAATTATTGCCACAATGCTGACCGGGTAGAAATTGCAATTGAAAATGTGCCACAAACCGGCAATTTTGTTTATCGCTTGATTGATGCTGATGGCAATACCTATGGCGCAGTCTTTAATGATGACGCAGAGTATCTGTTTTCTCCTTTGGTTGGAGAAGGTAGCCCAACTGCTTATGGTTTGCTTGGGAAAGATATTGATTCGGGCTGTGAGGCCAGGATGGATGTAGCCGATTTTGTAGAGATTGTGCAATTCCCTGTTCCTGTAGTGTATGAAATAGTTGAAGATACCATCATTTTTGACCCGGAGTCTGAAGAACCTTATGAGGTTAATCTTACCGGTTATGAAGACAGGGTGATTTATGATATGTATTATGAGTATAGTGATGAGGTATTTAGCACCACTTCTGATGAAAACTTCAGTATTCCGGTTTCTTCGATTGAGGAAGAGGGTGACTATTACATCTATGCCCGTCATTTGGATGCTCCGGATTGTGAGCCAATCGAAATTGGTTCTGTTTTCCTAAAAGAAAAAGGAATTACCCCGTTTGTTTTCACTTTGGCTGATGGGCGATCTGATTATTGTGAAGGTGAAGTTGTTACTATTAGTCTCTCTAATTCTCAGCCCGGTGTTGGATATCAATTGTTTAGGGATAATCAACCGATTGGAAACCGGAAGATTACCTTTATTACAGGCAATCCAATTACCTTCTATGATGATTCATATATGGGTGTGGTTTCTTTTGTGGATGGAAGCGTGGAAGTTAAATATGACGTTATTGGATTTTTCAACGACGAAGAACCTGTTTCTATGACTCCTGACGGAGAAGCAATCACAGCTAATATATGGGAGAGACCTGATGAAAAGGTTATCAGAATGGAATCTCAAAACGGAGAAGTGAGTCTTGGTGGACAATGTTCACCTAATCAGACTATTAATGTGGTGGTTGAATCGCCGGATATTAATAACAGGTATTTTGTGGAATTCATGGATACTGATGAATTACATCTTGATGGTTATGCTTTTGAAAAGTTAGATAGTACCGATGTGAAAGATTTCAGTATAGATGAAATAGACTTTCGCGTAGATACCGCCGGCTATTATCGCGTATCTGTAAGCAATGCTGGGTGTCGCAATCAGGTTCTTGAGGATACTGTTCAGGTTCGTCAATTTATGGATCCTGTTGCGGAGGACTTTATGATGAAGATTCCATCGAACCAGATTTCTGGTGTGATTAATGTGATGGAGAATGCTACTACCGATGCGCTGCTAGATATCGACGACTATAAATATGTATTCGAATATCCCGTACCTGATGATACAGTTGTATTTTCCTGGATTGATGCTGATGTTGAGTATGTTTTTGATGATTTCATTGGGAAAGAACCTAACTGGAATTCACCCTTTATTCTGTACACGCGTCCTGCTGGGTTTATTGGGAAAGATTCTGTAAGGTACACCATTAATATTGGAGTATGTCCGGAATCAAAAATTGACACTGGATTAATAACCGTTATTGTTGGAAATGAAAAATTACCCAACGAAGAAGAAGTTCTGATTCCGAATGCCTTTTCACCCAATGGTGATGGTATGAACGATTACTTTGTGTTGAGTGGTATTCCTGACGAAGGCCAGACAACCCTTACAGTATTCAATCGCTGGGGAAATCTGGTATATGAATCAGACGGAAGAAGATATCAGAATGATTGGGATGGAACATCTAATGTAAGTAATATGGTATCAATTGGAGAAGACCTTCCAAACGGTGTATATTTCTATGTCATTTCGGTGAAAATGACCGTTGATACAACGCTTAAAACGAAAGAATATAACGGATTTATAGAACTAAGACGATAATTTGATTATGGGATGCTGTTTATTTAAACAGCATCCTTTAACAAAACCCGACTCTTATGATAAAAAAGATATTTATATTGGCATTCCTTGTGTTAACGGCATTGAGTAGCCGTGCTCAGGATCAATATCAGTTTAACCATTATATTGCCAATCAGGGTTTACTGAACCCTGCATATAATGGAACGCGCGACGTTATCAGTGGCATCCTTATTCATCGTAATCAGTGGTTAGGATTCGAAGGAGCACCTATGAATCAGGCTTTAAATGTACATGGACCTATTGAGGACACAGACCTTGGTGTAGGACTGATATTAGTGAACGACCACATTGGGTTTAGCAATACGTTCGATGCCTTTGGAGCGGTATCTTACAAGCTTCAACTGGACACGCGCGACCGGTTTATCTCCTTTGGTTTACAGGGGGGGGTGAGTTCTTTGGTTTACGATGGAACAAAAGCTGTTGTGGAAGAATATGGTGACCCGGTATTTTATAGTAAGGAGAGTAAATTCGCACTGAATTTTGGTTTTGGTGCCTATTTCTATTCGGATACCTATTTTATCGGGTTTTCTATTCCGAAATTCTTCAGTAATCAGTTCGACCATGGTGCCGATAAGTTTAAAAATCAGTTGGATCCTAAAAATATGCATACCTATTTGTATGGAGGATATGTTTTCGAACTGGAGGATGTAAGAATTAAACCTACCCTGTTGATGAAACAGGTTTACGGAGCCCCCATGCAGTTTGATATTTCTGCAAACGTGATGTTTATGGATCGTTTTTGGCTTGGATTGTCTTACAGAACAGTTTCCGATGTTGTATTTTTGGGTGAATATATCATAAATGACCAGTTTACGGTTCGGTATTCGTTCGATTATCCGATAAGCAAGCTGAATCAGTTTAATAATTATGGAACCCACGAAATCAGTCTTCAGTTTGATTTTTCATTCAGCAAAAGACCGGGAATGCGTTCCATCAGATATTTTTAATCAGTCCATTCTCTACTGAAACCTTTGTCTTATGAAGCTAAATAAGTTTTTTTCACTGTTATTACTTTTTTCACTGGTCACAGTTGCGGTTTTGGGCCAAAGCCGTCAGGTCCGGCGTGGTAATAGTTATTTTGAAGATGGTGAATGGTTTAAGGCCCTCGAATTGTTCGAAGAAGCGCGTGATGCCGGTGAAGATTTAAGTGTACAGACCCGGATTCGGATTGCGCATTGCTATTTTGAACTCAATAATATCGATGATGCTTTTAACCTGTATATGGAGTTGGAACCGCAACTAAAAGGACAGGACTTGTTTACTTACGCAAAAACTACCCATCGAATTGGATTCTACCAGGGGGCGATTGATCTTTACAAGCGTTGTTTGAATGAGGGAATCGGTAATTCTGCTCAAATTCAGGAATTGATTCGGTCGTGTGAGTTTGCCATCGAAAATGATGAGTTTAGCACAGAGGTGTATGTGAACCCATCCGATTTAGCAACTTATGGGCAGTCGTTTGGTATTCAATATTATAAGGATGGTGTTGTTTATTCTTCCTCTTCGGGAAATAGTGACGAACTGGATCGTTATGGAAGAGCCTTCCTGAATTTATACTATTCGCCTATTAAAGATGGGGAAATGCAGGATCAACGTCTGTTTTCCGAGAATCTGGTTTTTGACTATCATGTCGGGGCTATTGCTTTTACCTCCGATGAAAAAATAATGTATTACACCAAAAGCGTTCGGGTTAGAGGCGGAGACAGCCGGATTAAAATTTTTCGCGTTACCTACGACGGAAAAGAATGGGGAAAAGAAGAAGAACTGAGTATTAATAGTGATAAATATGACTGTGCTTATCCGGCAGTAACTCCTGATGATAAATATCTGATCTTTTCATCTAATATGAGTGGTGGACACGGTCTTACTGACCTTTATGTTGCCGAACGCCGAGGAAACGGAAAGTTTGGACAGATTCGTAACCTGGGGGCCGAAGTTAACACCTTTGGTGAAGAACGATTTCCTTTTGTGAGTAAAGATTATAAGTTGTATTTCGCTTCTAATGGTCGCCTTGGATTTGGTGGGTTAGATATTTATGAAGCTGAGCATAAGGGTGGTACTACCTGGGCCAATCCTGTAAACCTTATGAAGCCATATAATTCCAACAAAGATGATTTCGGGTATGTTATCGACCCTAAAGATCCACAACAGGGATTTCTTTCTTCCAACCGACTGGGAAGTGGAGCTACTGATGCAATTTTTTATGTGGAGCCAAGAGGTGAAGAGAATAAAAGTCCGGTGAATGAAGAGGAGATGGTTCCTATGGGAGGAATAATTTATGATGAGGGCGAGTTAATGGTCGATCAGGGAAGTCCGGAACCGGAAGTTGTTCCCGCACCAGTAGTAGAGCCTGATCCCCTGCCGGAGCCGGAAATTGATTTATCGGTTTTTCCTGATGCTTTTAGTACCACTGTAAGAAGTACTTTTAACGGTACCGAAATATCTGATGCACTTATTGTTGTTAGAGATAATGCCAACGATGCCCTGGTAGTTCGTGGTTCTACCGACCGCAACGGAAAAGTTCATTTGATAATTCCCAATGAGTATCGCAAAGAAAACCAATCTTTTGATATCACTATCTCAAAAGGGGAGGAGTTTAATAGCCGCAATATGTTGGTTGATATTATGGAATTGGAAGATATTGCACGAAATGGCGTGGAACTGACTCCAATTTTTGATGATGCAGAACTGGATGATATTGGAACGATGGTTATCCCTTATCGCGGTGAAACAATTACTGCTGAAGGACAAAAAGTGCTGGATCAACTTGCCGTTTACCTGAAAAACCATCCTCGGGCCGTGGTCAAACTGAATGCACATACCGATGCACGCGGGAATAAATACAACAATCTGCTTACCTCTCAAAAGGTTGCTGAAAATGCGAAAGACATCATGATGGGAAAAGGAATTGATAGTCAAAATTTGATTCCAAGAGGTTATGGTGAACGATATTTGATTAATAAATGCAAGCGCGGTAAATTGTGTGATGAAAGCGAACACCTTTCCAACAGAAGAATTGAGGTTGTTGTCTGGAAAATGTTAGATTAAGAGCGTAACCCTGAACTGAATATATAGACTTGATAACGATGAGAAAAATACTAAGATATTCTTTTGTAGGTGCGATTATTTTGATGCAATCGCTGATGTTTGAAGTCGGAGCTGATAAATTGGCCAAACTTAGAACAACAAAAAAGATTGTTTCTGTTAATGAAATTTCTGCTCCCTATTTTGCCGTACAAATCCTTGCACTTAAGAAAGCTCCTCAGAGTTCTTCTTTCTTTAAAAATATTGATCAGGCCAATGAGTACGATTGTGCAGATGGTTATGTGAGATATACCGTTGGGGCATTTTCTTCTGCTGCTGAAGCACGTGCAGAGATTTCCCGGATAAAATCGCTTGGTTATACCGAGTGTTTTGTGGTAGATCTTCGGTCTTACAGGTTGAATGGTTCATCTGGAACCGGAAATGCAGGCTTTAGTCCTGATGGAAATACTGTTTATACCATTCAGCTTGCAGCCTATAGATATCCTGTTTATGTGAGTGAATTTGAGGAGTTTGACAATGTGATGGAGTTTTATCTCAGCGATCGCATCTATCGCTATACTGTAGGTGAATATGTTGGTCAAGAAGCCGTAAATGAGCTTTCAAAGGTCAAAAGAGCAGGATATCCTCAGGCACATCTGGTGCCGATTGAAAAGTACCTACCTTATCAAATTGAATAATCAGCCCAGTCTAAAAAGCATCTTTATTGCCAAACTCTTCGTTAATGAAAATTTTTGAATCCTCATTAACAACATGTTAACTCCGGTGCAAAAATTTTCAAAGCCTTGATTTTGGCAAAAATATACCTTTTTATACTACACTCAATAATAATTAATACCTTTGCATTCACAGCAAGCCGGCCTGTCGCCTGCCCCTGGCAGGAGGAAAGTCCGGACAACACAGAGCACCGCGCTTCTTAACGGGAAGATGGTCGTGAGGTCATGTAGGTGTAACAGAAAATAACCGCCTCAGGGTAAGGTTGAAAAGGTGGGGCAAGAGCCCACCGGTTTCGGTGGTGACATCGAAAGCCGTACATCCCGCGGGTTGCAAGACCATGTATATCGCGGTACTTTTTGGTACGGAGCGGCTCGCTCCGGTTCCCTTTTGTGGATGCCGCGAAGGGTAGGTTGCTAAAGGCTGCAGGTGACTGTAGCCGCAGATCAATGACAGGATCCCTTTTGGGTTACAGAATCCGGCTTACAGGCTTGCTGTTTTTTATTTTTCATCCGTGCTAATAGTCCGCTATACCTGGCTTAAGTTTATAGTCTTGTGTGTATTTTTAGAGATTGCTTCGGTGTGGCTGGCCCTTCGCTATGAGTATGACCGAACCTCCGGGTGACAGACAAGAGGTTGGCAAATGGCAGGGCTGAGAAGCCGGCCTGTTATCTGTCAACCTCTTCCATATTAAAGTGAAAGGGCCTTATTGCAGGATCCGGGCCTGAAGCAATGCCTAATTAGTGCCAGCAAGAAAACTAAGGTTTTTTTAAGTCTTTGATAAGAAAGCGCTAAATACAAGGGTTTTTAAGTTTTTGAAACCAAGGAGTTTACCTTTTGTAAATGACTGTTTCAAAAACGAGAACAACGCAGTAGTGGTGTTTTCTTGCAAAGACTAATTATAAAAACGTTGCTTTCAACCACAACAAAAGAACCACGAACCGTCAATGGCAGATTTAATCAATAAAATTAAAGTATTTCTGTTTGAAGATATTTGGCGCATTCAACGCGATGATACCTCCAAAAGACAGTTCTGGTTAATTCGTGGATTACGTATTTTTTCTCTTGCAGTAAGACGATTTATCATCGACCAGTGTCAGGTGAAAGCGTCAGCGTTAACTTTTTTCTCATTATTATCGGTTGTACCTATTGCTGCCATGGCTTTTGGAATCGCCAAGGGGTTTGGGTTTCGGGAAGCTTTGGAAGATGAACTTCAAAAGCGTTTGGCCGGGCACGAAGAAGTTGTGACCTGGATTCAGGATTTTGCTCTGGATTATCTCGATAATACCAAGGGAGGCATGATAGCCGGCATCAGTTTGGTGGTGGTATTGTTTGCTGTAATGCGCCTGATGAATGGCATAGAGGAATCGTTTAATGATATCTGGGATGTTAAAAAATCCCGTCCGTTTATTCGCAAATTCAGCGATTATGTTTCGCTTATGATTGTTGCAATTTTATTGCTGGGTACTTCCAGCGGCCTTGTTGTTTTTGTTGCCAATAGTTTGCGAAATATTCAGATGGTAAGCTACGCCAGTAACTTTTTACTTTGGGTAGCACCCTATTTGATGATTTGGCTTGTATTTTCTCTTCTTTTTATGATAATGCCCAATACGAAAGTTAAAACAGGTTCTGCTATTTTCGGAGGAATTATTGCGGGCACTTTGTTTTTGGGAGTTCAGTATGGGTATGTTTATTTTCAGGTTGGAGTTTCTAAATACAACGCTATTTATGGTAGCTTTGCTGCGCTGCCCCTGTTTCTTGTTTGGATGCAAACCAGTTGGATGATTGTCTTTTTTGGTGCCGAACTCTCTTTTGCCTTTCAGAACGAAAAAAGTTTCGAGTTTGAAGTGGACACCCGAAATATGAGTAATTATACCCACAAATTGGTGTCTCTGCTAATCGTTAAATATGTTGTGAATGCTTTTGATCGTGGCGAAAAAAACCATTCTGTTAATGAACTTGCCGAGAATTTACGCTTACCCATAAGGTTGGTAACCGATTTGGTTTACAAACTTTTTGAAGCCGGGATTCTGGTTGAAGTGGAAGGTGACAGTAAAGAAGATACCGCTCTGTTGCCGGGGTACGACATTAATAAAATGGATGTTGTCGGGGTTTTGCATCGGCTGGAAAATACAGGTTATTCCGAAACAATTATCGGAAGGTCCGATTCTGTTGGAGTCATTAAAGATAAGATCGACCATTTTGAAAAAATGCTCGCTGATTCTGATGAAAACTCTTTGCTGAAAGAGTTGTAAGATGAATCTACTGTTCTTCAATATTTATGCCGTTTTGCTCGTCAAATAAGCCAGGTAGTTACGAATTTGAGTTCTTTCCTTCTTAAAGGCTGTAAACGCTGTCATTACGAGTGAAACAGCCTGTCCCGGTTTATCGGAAAAGCAATCTATTCTAAAAACTAAAGATTTCACGGTTACTATTGAAAAAAAATGTTTTCTCCGGACAATAGTGTTTTTAAT
>Ga0163219_100305_pt1 | contig 13473 bp, 15 predicted proteins | sample MSEWel2016_04_06_FD_113150 | JGI IMG/M metagenome (GOLD analysis project Ga0163219, IMG submission 113150) | Subsurface microbial communities from deep shales in West Virginia, USA - MSEEL Well Study Marcellus 3H_2016_04_06 ...
GCGATAGACCGTGCGCACCGAGACCTCGAACTCGTCGGCCAGGGCCTGGGCGGTCATCCGGCCGCGGGCCTGCAGCAGGAGGAGGATGGAGAGCAGCCGGCTCGCGCGCATTCCGACCTCTACCAGAAAATCCTGACATTAGGTGTCAGCTTAGGCTCCGTAAGAAGCCCTCCGTCATCGAGAGGAGGCTTCCATGACCGACACCCAGACCCGCCGCGACGTCCTCGTCGTCACCGCCCTGGCCGGCGCCGCCGCGGCCCTGCCCGCGCAAGCCGCCGGCCCCGCCGCCACCGGCCACGAGCACGACTGGGACTGGCTGGTGGGCCGCTGGTCCGTCCGCCACCGCCGGCTGAGGGGGCGGCTCGTGGGCTCCAAGGAATGGGAGACGTTCGGCGGCTCCAGCGTCCACTGGACGACCATGGGCGGTCTCGGCAACACCGACGACAACGTCATCGAAGCGCCCACCGGGGCCTACCGGGCCATGAGCCTGCGCGCCTACGACCCGAAGATGGACCGCTGGGGGATCTGGTGGCTCGACAGCCGCTATCCGGACCGGGTCGAGCCGCCGGTGTTCGGCGGGTTCAGGGACGGGGTCGGGCAGTTCGAGGGCGACGACATGCTCCGGGAAAAGCCGATCCGCGTGCGCTTCGTCTGGTCGAGGATCACGCCCGCCTCGGCGCGCTGGGAACAGGCCTTCTCGCCCGACGGCGGCCGCACCTGGGAGACCAACTGGGAGATGGACTTCACTCGCGTGGCGCGCTGACCCGGGCCGGCCGTGGGGCCGAGGCTGGCCCCGCGGCCCCGCTTCAGGGCATATGGCGGCCATGACCAGCTTCCCCGCCGCCGCCTCCAAGGAGGCCCTGGAGCAGGGCGAGACGCTCTCGCCCCGGTTCGACGCCAACGGCCTGATCGCGGCGGTGGCCACGCATGCCGACACCGGCGAGGTGCTCATGCTGGCCTGGATGAACGCCGAAGCCCTGGAGCGCACCCTCGCCACCGGCGAGGCGCACTACTGGAGCCGCTCGCGCGGCGAGCTCTGGCACAAGGGGGCGACCAGCGGCCAGGTGCAGGCGGTCGCCGAGCTGCGCGTCGACTGCGACCAGGACGCCGTCTGGCTGAAGGTCCGGCCGCAGGGCGACGGCGGCGCCTGCCACACGGGCGCGCGCTCGTGCTTCTACCGCGCCGTGGAGGACGGCAGGCTGGTGCGCCGGCCATGACGGTCACCCAGGCGCTCCTGGCCTTCGCGGTCGCCGCGGGCCTGCTCACCATCACCCCCGGGCTCGACACCGCCCTCGTCCTGCGCACCGCCGCCGTGGAGGGGCCGAAGCGCGCGGCGCTGGCCGGCCTGGGCATCGTCGCCGGCTGCCTCGTCTGGGGCGCGGCGGTGGCCTTCGGCCTCGGCGCCCTGCTGGCGGCCTCCCAGCTCGCTTTCCAGATCCTGAAGTGGGCCGGCGCGGCCTACCTCGTCTGGCTGGGCGTGAACCTGATCCTGAAGCCCCGCAACCGGTTCGACGCGGCGAGCGCGCCGGTCCCGGACGGCGACGGCCTGGCCTGGATGCGCCGCGGCTTCCTGACCAACCTCCTGAACCCGAAGGTGGGCGTCTTCTACGTGAGCTTCCTGCCGCAGTTCCTGCCCCAGGGCGTCGCGGCCGGGCCGTTCATCTTCCTGCTGGCGGTCCTGCACGGGGTGATGGGGCTGGCCTGGTTCGCCGCCCTGATCGCCGCCACCCGGCCGATCGCCGGCGCCCTGCAGAGGGCCGCCGTCGTCCGCTGGCTGGACCGCCTGACCGGCGGCGTCTTCCTGGCCTTCGGCCTGAGGCTCGCGCTGGAGCGGCGCTAGGCCTCGGCGGGCTGCGCCACCCCGGTCCCGTCGGGCCGCACCACGAAGCGCTTCACCGTCGCGGCGGTGAACGCCGGCTCGACGATGGTCGAGACCGCCACCATCTCCGCCCTCGCCTCGCCTCGGGTCAGGGTGAGCAGGACGAAGCCCTTGGCCACCTGGTTGTTGTAGAGCACCTCGGGATTGGCCCGGGCGATGATCACGCCGAAGTCCAGGCCCTTCACCACCTCGCCGGCGCCAGGGCTGGTGATGCCGGTGGTGCCGAACTCCGCCGCCACCCGGCGGCCCGCCGCGTCCTTCAGCTCGTTGGCCCAGAAGGAGTGGCTGTCGCCCGAGAGCACGATCGGCCGGGCCCTGGCCTCGCGGAACAGGCCGTAGAGCCGCTCCCGGTCTGCCGGATAGCCGTCCCACATGTCGAGCGCCGCCGGCACGCCCAGGGCCGCGGCCTCGTCGCGGCGCTCGATCCGCCGCAGCGCCCGGGGCTCGACCTTGGACGCCTCGTCGGGCGTCAGCGCCGCGCGCAGCGGCGCGTCGACGCGGGCCATCACCACCTGGTTGCCGATCACCTGCCAGGCGTGGCCGGCCTTCACCGAGGCGGCCAGCTCGCGGCCGATCCAGGCCTCCTGGGCCGGGCCCATCATCCGACGGTTCGGATCGTTGAGCCGGGCCTTGAAGGCGGCCACGTCCGGCTTGCCATCCACCATCGGCAGGTCACGCTCGAGGTCGAGCTGCTGGTCGCGGGCCGAGAGCCTGGTTTCCACCATGATCAGCTGCGCCAGGTCGCCGAACCGGAAGCTGCGGGCGGCGGCCTCCGCCAGGCCCTGGCCGGGCGCCGGCTCGCGGATCGGCATCCACTCGTAGTAGGCCTTCAGCGCCACGGCCTTGCGCGTCGCCCAGTCGCCCTCGGCGCCCGGCGTGTGGTTCTCGGCCCCGTTCATCCAGCTGTCGTTGGCCGTCTCGTGGTCGTCCCAGGCGACGATCCAGGGCGCGCGGGCGTGCGCCGCCTGCAGGCCGGGGTCGGACTTGTACTGGGCGTGGCGCGTCCGATAGTCGGCGAGGCTGACGATCTCGCGGTAGGGGTCATGCCGACGCTCGGCCGCCACCGGCGAGTTGTCGCCGTAGCTGTCCGGCCCGCCGTATTCGTAGATGTAGTCGCCGAGGTGCAGCACGGCGTCGACGCGCGGCAGGTCGGCGATGGCCTGGTAGGCGTGGAAGTAGCCGTTCGGATAGAGGCTGCACGAGGCCACCGCCAGGACCACGTCCTTCACCCCGCCGGCCGGCAGGGTGCGGGTGCGGCCTACGGGCGACATCTCGCCGGCCACGCGGAAGCGGTAGAAGTACTCGGTCCCCGGCCGCAGACCGGTGACGTCCACCTTGACCGTGAAGCCGCGGCTGGCGGTGGACCGGGTGCGTCCCTGGCGCACGATACGCCGGAAGCCTTCGTCCAGGGCCATCTCCCAGTCGACGTCGCTGTCGACGGCGATCGGATCCGCCACGTGGACCACATGGGTCCAGATGACCACCCGATCCTGCAAGGGATCGCCCGAAGCCACGCCGTAGTGGAAGTAGATTCCACCGCCGCCATCCTGCAGCTCCTGGCCGACGGCCGGCCCGGCCGCCCCCAGACCCAGCAGCGCCAGCGCGCGTCGCCTGTCGATCCTCATGGTCGTTCCCCCCGTGTCCCGCCCGTAGTATGGCCGCGACATCACCACAGGAGCATGACAGGCATGTCGAAGGAAGGCCTCCACGTCCCCCGCGAGAAGCTGTCCCGGGACACGCTGAACAAGCACTACGCCATCACCTCGATCATCGAGGAGCTGGAGGCCGTGGACTGGTACCGGCAGCGGGCCGACGACTGCGACGACGCCGAGCTGAAGGCCATCCTGCTGCACAACGCCCGCGAGGAGCTGGAGCACGCCGCCATGGTGCTCGAGTGGCTGCGCCGCAACGACGACGAAGCCGCCGAACAGTTCCGGGAGTACCTCTTCAAGGACGGCTCCATCGCCGGCCACGAGGAGGGCGCCAGCGAGAAGCATGGCTTCTGAGGACGACCTCGGGATCGAGACGGAGGCGGAGCCCTCCGGCGTCCTCTCCGTCGAGATTTCCGCCGAGGAGGCCGGCGAGCGGATCGACAAGGCGCTGGCCGTGCGCCTGCCCGAGCTGTCCCGGGCCCGCCTGCAGGCGCTGATCGCCGAGGGCCGCGTGAGCGTCGACGACCGGCCGGTGACCAACGGCTCGGCCAAGGCCGCCGCCGGCGCCTACCGCATCGAGGTCCCGCCGCCGGAGCCGGCAGAACCGCAGGCCGAGGCGATCCCTCTCACCATCCTCTACGAGGACGCGCACCTGGTGGTCCTGGACAAGCCGCCGGGCATGGCCATGCACCCGGCGCCCGGCAGCGAGCGCAGCACCGTGGTCAACGCGCTCCTCCACCACTGCGGCGCGAGCCTCTCCGGCATCGGCGGCGTGGCGCGGCCGGGGATCGTCCACCGGATCGACAAGGAGACCTCCGGCGTGGTCGTGGCGGCCAAGACCGACGCCGCCCACCAGGGTCTGTCGGCCCTGTTCGCCGCCCACGACATCGAGCGGGTCTACGTCGCCTTCACCCGCGGCGCGCCGAGCCCGTCGCGCGGGACCATCGAGGGCGCCATCGCGCGTTCCACCCACGACCGGAAGAAGATGGCCCTGGTGAAGTCCGGCGGCCGGCACGCGGTCACCCACTACCGGGTCGAGCGAGCCTTCGGCCCGCAGGAGAAGCCGCTGGCGGCCCGCGTCGCCTGCCGGCTGGAGACCGGCCGGACCCACCAGATCCGGGTGCACCTGGCCTCGAAGGGGACGCCCTGCCTGGGCGACCCCACCTACGGTTCGGGACCGCCGGCCGAGAAGGTGCGCGAGGCGGTCCGGGCCTCGGGCCTCTCGCGCCAGGCGCTGCACGCCGCGGTGCTGGGCTTCCGGCATCCGGTCACGGGCGAGGACCTCCGCTTCGAGAGCCCGCTGCCGGCCGACATGGCGCGGCTGGAGAGCCTACTGGCGGCGCTCTGAGCGAAGCCGCGCCAGCGTCAGGACCACCGCGATGGTCGCCAGGCTGATCGCCAGGAACCGCGGATCGTGGCGGCCGCCGAAGAACGGCAGCGAAGGCCGCGACGTTGTCGAGGGCGTGGAACAGGGCCACGGCGAAGACGCTGCGGCCGGCGCCGAAGTAGAGCCGGGTCATCACCACGCGAGCCGCGACGATGTTGGCGCACTGCCAGGCGATCCAGTCCCAGCTGCGGCCGGCCTGGATGAACGGGACCACGTGCCAGAGGGCCCAGAAGAGGCCCAGCAGCAGGGCGGCGCGCAGCTCCCCGAGCCGGCGGGCCATGGGTCCGATGGCGTAGCCGCACCAGCCCAGCTCCTCGCCGAGCCCGGCGGCCAGGAAGGCCACGAGCATGGCGGGCAACACCCAGGCCGGCGCCCCGAGACCGGCGGGCGCGCCGTCGAGCACGCCCCAGGCGACGAGGCCCAGGGCCGGCATCAGGAGGATCAGCAGGAGCCAGGCGCCGCGGCCGCGCATCCGGCCCCAGTCGAAGGCGCGGCGCAGGAAGGCCGCGAGGGCGCCGCGCCGGCCGGAGCGCGCCACCAGGATGGCCGCCGCCACGGCCGGCATGAAAGCCATCAGCCCGCTGAGGGGCAGGCCCGCCAGCGGCTGGACCGGCGCGAGCGCCCCGAGGATCCAGAACGGGAGCGAGAGGACGAGGACGAGGACGAAGAAGGGGATGAGCCCCCTCTCGCCCTCCGCCTCCTCCGCCGGCCCGCGCGTGCTCATGGCCGCAGGCTAGCGCGCCGGGCGGCCGCCCGTATTGCGAATGGTCAAGCCGGCACGGCCTCGCCGGCCGCCGCGGCCTCCAGTCTGGCCACGTCCAGCTTGACCATCTTGAGCATGGCGGCGGTCACGCGCTTGACGACCTCCGGATCCTCGTCGGTCATCAGGTCGATGAGCCGCTGCGGCACGACCTGCCAGCTGAAGCCGAACCGGTCCTTCAGCCAGCCGCACTGGCTCTCGCGGCCGCCGCCCTCGAGCAGCTTCTCCCAGTAGTAGTCGACCTCCGCCTGGTCCTTGCAGCGGATCTCCATCGAGACCGCCTCGGAGAAGGTGAAATGCGGCCCCCCGTTGATGCCGACGAACGGCTGGCCGTCCAGCTCCCACTCCACCGTCACCGCCGTGCCGGCGGGACCCGGACCGACCTCGGTGTAGCGGGCGATCTTGCCCACCTTCGAATTGGGGAAGATCGAGACGTAGAAGCTGGCCGCCTCTTCGGCGTTGGTGTCGAACCAGAGGTTCGGGGTGATCCTGGGCATGGACGCCTCCTCTTTCGGAACAGCTCCCCAAGGACGGGCGAACCCTCGGTCTCCCGACCCCCGGAGACAACTAAATTCGCCGCCCGTGATCGCCGTCACGCCGTCCGCGCCTCGTCCGGCCGCAGGCTGGAGCCTCAGATCGCGACCTATCCGGTCCGCCCACAGGAGGTGACCCATGCGTGTGTCCGTCTTCGCCATGCTGCCCGCCCAGGAGCCCCTGCGGGAGTCCGCCGCCGCGTCGTTCGAGAAGCGCGCCCCGGGCCGGCCGCTGGAGACCGCCCGGCTGCCGGCGGCGCTGCAGATCGACCCGAGCTTTCCGGCCGTCCCCGTCGGCCGGGGCGACGCCGTCGGCATGGCCCTGGAATCCGTCCAGCCTCAGACCTCGGAGAACTTCGTGGTCCGCGCCTATGTGGAGGTCGACGATCCCAGCCAGGTGCCCCCCACGATCGAGGGCCGGCCGGTATTCGCCGATCCCGTGATCGCGCCCTTCCTCACCTGCGGCGGAAACCCGCCGGTCGGGAGCACGGCGCAGGTCGCGGCGAAGCTCAAGGTCGGCGCCCTCGCCGCCCGAGGCCTCGACGGCGACGGCGTCGCCATCGCCATCATGGACACCGGCATCAACCGCGCTCACCTGCAGGCCAAGCTGGGCGCCGCGCCGCGGCTCGACGCCGCCAACTCCTGGACTCCGCCGGGCACGGCGACCCTGCCCGGCCAGCATCCCGTCGACCATGGCACCATGTGCGCCTTCGACGCCCTGATCGCCGCGCCGCGGGCGACGCTCCTCGACTTCCCCATCCTGCGCGCCTCCGCGCCCGGCGGCGCGGTGAGCGGCCGCACGCTCAGCGTCGCCTTCCAGGCCTTCGCCCAGCTGATCTCGGCCTGGGCCGTGGCCTTCGCCCCGGGCGGCGCGGGCCAGCGGTACAAGGCCCTGGTGGTCAACAACAGCTGGGGCATCTTCCATCCCAGCTGGGATTTCCCGGCCGGGCACCCGGGCCGCTACATCGACAATCCGAACCACCCGTTCACCCTGCTCGTGGGCGTGCTCGCCCGGGCCGGCGCGGACGTGCTGTTCGCGGCCGGCAACTGCGGGGCCCAGTGCGCCGACGGCCGGTGCCAGGGCCGGACCACCGGCACGATCATGGGCGCCAACGCCTGCGCCGACGTGCTGACGCTGGCCGGGTGCGACACCACCGACCAGCGGGTCGGCTACTCCTCCCAGGGCCCGTCGATCGCCGGCATGCCGCAGCAGAAGCCGGACCTCACCTGCTACACCCACTTCCTGGGCTCCGAGGCCTTCGGAGCCAACTCCGCCGACAGCGGCACGTCCGCCGCCTGCCCGGTGGCGGCGGGCTGCGTCGCAGCCCTGCGCAGCAAGCTCACGCCGCAGGCCGTGCCCCCGGCCATGCTCTTCCAGCAGCTGCGGGCCACGGCCCGGCACATGGGTCCCGGCGCGGGCTGGAACGGCGACTACGGCCACGGCATTCTGGACGCGGACGCCGCGGGCGCGGGCCTGGGAGTCTAGATCAAGAGGCGCCGCCATGGCCGAGCCGAAAACGGCCCTGATGACCGTGACCGGGAAGGACGGGCCGCCCAGCCTCGCGGAGGCCGCGGCCCAGCTCGGCATGGCGGTCGGCGATCTCGTCGCGGGCTTCGGGGTCGTGCCGGTGGATCCGGACCGCAGCCTCTATGCGGTGGAGGCGCGCGCCGACCGCGTCCCGCCGCAGGCGACCGAGGCCTACCGCGGGCCCTATTCGAACCCGCCGATCGCGCCCTTCGGACCGCCCGAGCCCGGCTCCGACACCGACAGCGGAACCTGATCCGCCCGCAACCCCCGCCGGCCCGGGCCGGCGCGGCTTTTGCGCTGGCGCAAAGCTTTACTGCACGCCCTGTGAGAATCCTTCGCCTTGATGGCGCCCAAGTCGGGGCGTAGAAATCCCGACTAGAGCAGTCGGACATTCGAGCCGTCCTCCCAGGCGGCCTAGCTTCACCGCAACCTCGTACCTATCTCACTGGTTGGAGGGGGCGGATGGTCCTTGCGCGTGGTCGCGCCGATGGCCCGAACGTCCGGGAAAATTGAGGGGATAGTCCATGGCCGCTACGTCGCTTGCCGTGATGTCGCCGGAAGGCGGCCTCAGCCGGTACCTGTCAGAAATCCGCAAGTTCCCGATGCTGGCCAAGGACGAGGAGTTCATGCTCGCCAAGGCCTGGCAGGAACACCAGGATCCCGAGGCGGCGCACCGCCTCGTCACCAGCCACCTGCGTCTCGTGGCGAAGATCGCCATGGGCTACCGCGGCTACGGCCTGCCGATCGGGGAGGTGATCTCCGAGGGCAACGTCGGCCTCATGCAGGCGGTGAAGAAGTTCGATCCGGACAAGGGCTTCCGGCTCGCCACCTACGCCATGTGGTGGATCCGGGCCTCGATCCAGGAATACATCCTGCGCTCGTGGTCGCTCGTGAAGATGGGCACCACCGCGGCGCAGAAGAAGCTGTTCTTCAACCTGCGCAAGGCGAAGTCCGAGATCGCCGCCCTGCAGGAAGGGGACCTGCGCCCCGACCAGGTCAGCCAGATCGCCACCAAGCTCGGCGTGCTGGACGAGGAAGTGATCAGCATGAACCGCCGGCTGTCCGGCGGCGACGCCTCGCTGAACTCGCCGCTGCGCGCCGACTCGGAGAGCGAGTGGCAGGACTGGCTGGTGGACGAGGACACCCCCTCCCAGGAGAGCCTCGTCGCCGAGGAGCAGGAGAAGTCCATCCGCATGAGCCTGCTCGAGGAGGCGATGACGGAGCTCACCGACCGGGAGCGCCACATCCTCACCGAGCGGCGGCTGAAGGACGAGCCCACCACCCTGGAGGAGCTCGCCTCGCAGTACGGCGTCAGCCGCGAGCGGGTCCGCCAGATCGAGGTGCGGGCCTTCGAGAAGCTGCAGAAGTCGATGCGCGCGGCCGCGGAGGAGCGGAACCTCGTCGAGGCGTAAGCCGGCTTCGATGATTGGATAGAGAAAGGGCGCCCCGAGCGATCGGCGGCGCCCTTCTTCTTGTCCGCCTCAGGCGGCGGTCAGAGACGGACGACCCGCTTCTCGTCGAACTGCTGCGGCAGGTAGCTGAGCAGGGGGACGGCCCGACGCTCCACCTCGATGGCGGCCAGGTCAGGCTTGCTGCGGGCCTCGAACAGGAAATGGTGGAAGGCGGTCGCCGCGGTGGCCAGCTTCTCGTCGCCCAGCGCGCGGCCGGCCTCCAGCAGCTCGTCGGTCTGGGCCACCAGGGCGCGCAGGGCCTGCGCCCGGTCGTCCTCGACGGCCGCGGCGGCCGAGCGGATGATCTTCAGCGCCTGGGCGATTCGGGCCGCCTCGGCGGTGGGCTCGGTGTCGGCGTGGCGCTTCAGAGGGCCCGAATAGTCGCCGGAGTTGAACCGCCGCCGGTCTGGACCGACGTAGCCCACGGCCTCCACCCATTCGCGGCGGTGCAGGGTCACGGCCTCCAGCCGCTTGACCAGGTCCTTCACCGTGAAGGGCTTGCGCAGGAACTCGTGCACGCCGGCGTCGCGGGCCGCCAGGATCGAGGCCGCAGTCGCCTGGCCGGTGACCAGGATCACCGGCGCCTTGCGGCAGGCGAAGTCGGAGCGGCGCAGCTTCCGGGTGAAGGCGATGCCGTCCACCTTCTCGGAGGCGAGCTCGCAGAAGATGATCTGCGGATTGACCCGGTCGGCCAGCTTCAGCGCCTTGTCGACGGTGGTGGCGGTCCAGATCTCCGGCTTCGAGACGGTGCGCATGAGCTCGCCGATGACCCGCGCGCCGGTCGGCTGCGGATCCACGACCAGCACCCGTTGCAGCATGGGCGCCATGCGCTGGATGGTCTTGTTGTCGTTATTGGCGAACACGAGCGGTCTCCCCGCCTGGGTATGCGCCCGCGACGGTAAAGAACGCCTTGACGATGCAGCGTTCGCCGAACCGCCGACTTAGTCCTGGAACGGGTCCCGCATGAGGATGGTGTCGTCCCGCTGAGGGCTCGTGGAGAGCAGGGCCACGGGGGCCCCAATCAGCTCCTCGATGCGCCGCACGTACTTGACCGCGCTCGCCGGCAGGTCGCGCCAGGATCGCGCGCCCTGGGTGGTCTCGCTCCAGCCTTCCATCTCCTCGTAGACCGGCGTCAGAGCGGCCTGGGCCTTCAGGCCGGCCGGAAGGTAGCCGATCTCCTGGTCGCCCAGACGGTAGCCGGTGCAGATCTTGAGCGTCGGCAGGCCGTCCAGCACGTCGAGCTTGGTCAGCGCGATGCCGCCGATGCCGTTCAGCGCCACCGACTGACGGACGAGCGCGGCGTCGAACCAGCCGCAGCGGCGCGAGCGGCCAGTCACCGTGCCGAACTCCCGGCCGACCGTGCCGAGGTGCTGGCCCACCTCGTCGAACAGCTCGGTGGGGAAGGGTCCCTCGCCCACCCGCGTGGTGTAGGCCTTGACGATCCCCAGCACATAGCCCGGTCCCTTGGGGCCGAGGCCCGAGCCGGCCGCGGCCTGGCCCGCCACGGTGTTGGAGGAGGTCACATAGGGGTAGGTGCCGTGGTCGACGTCCAGCAGGGCGCCCTGGGCCCCCTCGAACAGCACCCGGCGGCCCTTCTTCACCACCTCGTCCAGCAGCAGCCAGGCGGGCCGGGCGAAGGGCAGGATCTTCGGGGCCAGCGCCTCCAGCTCGGCCAGCAGGGCCGGGCCGTCGTACTCCGGCAGGCCGAGGCCCCGGCGCAGCGGGCCGTGGTGGGCCAGCAGGCGGTCGATCTTGGCTTCCAGCGCCTCGCGGTCCGCGAGGTCCGCGACCCGGATGGCGCGGCGGCCCACCTTGTCCTCGTAGGCCGGGCCGATGCCGCGGCCGGTGGTGCCGATCTTGTTCTTGGCGGCGGCCTCGCGCGCCTGGTCGAGGTCTCGGTGCAGCGGCAGGATCAGGCAGGCGTTGTCGGCCACCACCAGCAGCTCCGGGGTGATGGCGATCCCCTGGGCGCCGATACCCTCGATCTCCTTCAGGAGGTGCCAGGGATCGACGACCACGCCGTTGCCGATCACCGACAGCTTGCCCTGGACCACGCCCGAGGGAAGCAGGGAGAGCTTGTAGGTCTGGTCGCCGACCACGAGCGTGTGGCCGGCGTTGTGGCCGCCCTGGTAGCGCACGACCACGTCCGCCCGGTTGGACAGCCAGTCCACCAGCTTGCCCTTGCCCTCGTCGCCCCACTGGGCGCCGATAACGGTGACATTGGCCATGGATACGATCTCCCGACCTGCCCGGGAGGAGACCAGCGGCCCTTCGACAGGTGCTCGGCGGCTGGACGTGGGATCGATTGTCGGCCGCGCGTTTAGACCACCGGGGGGTTCGCCTCAAGCCCCTCGCGCGCTATCACGCGCTCATGGACATCCCCCGCTTCCACCTGGCCTTCCCCGTGCGCGACCTGGAGGAGGCCCGCGGCTTCTACGGCGGCCTGCTGGGTTGCCCCGAGGGCCGGTCGAGCCCCGAGTGGATCGACTTCGACTTCTACGGTCACCAGATCGTCGCCCACCTGTCGCCCGAGGAGGCCGGCCACAAGGCCACCAACCCGGTGGACGGCCACGACGTGCCGGTGCGCCACTTCGGGGCGATCCTCACCCTGCCCCAGTGGGAGGCCCTGGCCGAGAAGCTCCGCGGCGCGGGGGTGAAGTTCGTCATCGAGCCGAACATCCGCTTCAAGGGCCAGCCCGGCGAGCAGGCGACGATGTTCTTCCTCGACCCCTCCGGCAACGCGCTCGAGTTCAAGGCCTTCGCCGACGACGCCATGGTCTTCGCGAAATGAACGCCGTGGTTCCGACGGTCACCCTGGCCGACGTCGAGGCCGCCGCCGCCCGGCTGAAGGGCCAGGCGGTGGAGACCCCGCTGATCGAGAGTCCGGCCCTCAACGAGCGCCTGGGCCTGCGGGTGCTGATCAAGCCCGAGACCCTGCAGCGGGTCGGCGCCTTCAAGTTCCGCGGCGCCTACAACCGCCTGGTCCAGCTCGACGCCGACCAGCGCAAGCGGGGCGTCGTGGCCTTCTCCTCCGGCAACCATGCCCAGGGCGTGGCGCTGGCGGCGAGGCTGCTGGGCCTGCCGGCGGTGATCGTGATGCCGGACGACGCCCCCGCGGTGAAGGTGGAGGCCACCAAGGGCTACGGCGCGGAGGTGCGCTTCTACAACCGCCTCACCGGCCAGACCCGCGAGCAGATCGCCGCCGAGATCGCCGAGCAGCGGGGCGCGGTCGTGGTGCCGGCCTTCGACGACCCGGACATCGTCGCGGGCCAAGGGACGGTGGGGCTGGAGATGCTGCGGCAGGCGCAGGCGCTCGACGCGCGCCTCGACGCCGTGATCGCGCCGATCAGCGGCGGCGGCCTGCTGGCCGGGATCGCCACCGCGGTGAAGGCGCTCTCGCCGCAGACGGCCATCGTCGGCGTCGAGCCCGCGGCCTTCGACGACACCCTGCAGTCGCTGCAGAAGGGAGAGCGCGTGACCATCAAGCCCACGGGCCGCTCCTACTGCGACGCCCTGGAGAGCCCCTTCCCGGGCGAGATCACCTTCCCGATCATGCGCCGCACCGTCGCCGACGTGGCCACCGTCACCGACGCCGAGGTGGCCGAGGCGATGCGGGTGGCCTTCGCGACACTGAAGCTCGTGGTCGAGCCCGGCGGAGCCGCGGGGCTGGCCGCCCTCTTGGCCGGCAAGGTGAAGGCGTTCGGCCCCACCGTCGGCCTCGTGCTCTCCGGCGGCAACGTCGACCCGGAGTTCTTCGCCAAGGTGCTCCGCGGCGAGGCCTAGGCTCCGTCAGGCGAAGACCTCGGCCGTCTCGCCGCCCGGCAGGGCGGCGCCGTTCAGCTCGCGGTAGACCTCCACATAGGGCGCGACCATCACCGCGTAGCTGAGCCCGCTGAACCCGGCGAGGACGACGAGCGCCACTGGCGCCAGGACGAGCGCGAGCCCCACGCCGAACTGACCGCCCACGGCGGCCACGACGGCGAACCCGATCCCGAGCGGGATCAGCGCGGCCACGTACATGATGATCAGCAGGAACACCAAGGCGAGCGCCGTCAGCACGATCCGCCAGCCGTGGCCGCGGGTGAGGCGCCAGGCGTCCGCCAGGACGAAGCGCTGCTCGTCGAACGCCTGGACCCAGGCCACGGACAGGCGGGCCGCCACATAGAGCCACGCCGCCCCGAGCGCCGCGCCGAGCAGGACCGCCAGCAGCACGCCGGCCGCCCCGCCCGCGCCGACCAGCGCCGCCAGCGCGCTCACGACGATGACCATCGGGAGGATTGCGA
>Ga0163219_100307_pt1 | contig 13412 bp, 10 predicted proteins | sample MSEWel2016_04_06_FD_113150 | JGI IMG/M metagenome (GOLD analysis project Ga0163219, IMG submission 113150) | Subsurface microbial communities from deep shales in West Virginia, USA - MSEEL Well Study Marcellus 3H_2016_04_06 ...
GGTGCTTTAACGACTTCCTCATCTCTTACTATTAACACATCTGACCAGAAACCATCAATAACTTCTCCCTGAGCAGCCAGTATTGTTTCAAATCTTGCTGCACCAAAGAGTTGGACCCCAATAATTAACGCAATTATTAAAATAAATAGTATTACAAAGGGTTTAAAATTAGTAGAATTGTTTTTTGTCATCAGCATCACCTTAAAAGAAAAAGATAATTTAAATCCTGATGCTTTTACATCAGGATTTAATTATTATTATCCTTTTTTATTTCTTAAAAAAGCCGGGATATCAAGATCATCGCCAGAAAAACTCTCCATCTCAAATTCCTCTTCCGGCATTTCTTCTCCAGTAGAACTGGAACTATTCTCAATTCGTTTTTTAGGAGAACCAGAATCAAAACCAGTTGCTATAACTGTAACTTTGACTTCACTATCTAATTCTTCGTCAATTACAGCTCCCAGAATAATATTTGCATCTGGATCTGCCACTTCCTGAATTACTCTAGCTGCTTCATTAGCTTCATGAATACCTAAATCCATTCCACCGGTAATATTCAGTAATACACCACGAGCTCCATCAATAGAAGCTTCAAGTAATGGAGAAGCAATAGCAAGTTTTGCAGCTTCAGTAGCCCGATTATCTCCATCAGCCTTACCAATTCCCATTAAAGCAGAACCAGCATCAGTCATTATAGTTTTTACATCTGCAAAGTCAAGATTAATAATACCTGTAATAGTAATTAAGTCAGAAATACCCTGCACACCCTGTCTTAAGACATTGTCAGCAATTTTAAAGGCATCCATTAAACTAGTCTGCTTTTCAGCAACTTCCAGCAAACGATCATTTGGAATTACAATTAAGGTATCAACCTTATTTTTTAATTCTTCAATACCTGAAATAGCATTGTTCATTCTTTTTTTACCTTCAACAGTCAGTGGCTTAGTTACAACTCCAACTGTAAGGGCACCCTGTTTTTTTGCTGCTTCTGCAACTACAGGAGCTGCTCCAGTACCGGTTCCACCACCCATACCAGCAGTTATAAATACCATATCAGCACCATCAATAGCCTGAGCAATTTCTTCCACATTTTCTTCTGCAGCTTCAAAACCTATCTGAGGATCAGAACCTGCTCCCAGACCTCTAGTTATCTTTTCGCCAATTCTAATTGTGACACCAGCATTAGAAGCCATCAAAGCCTGAGCATCAGTATTGACTGCTACAAACTCGACACCATCTAATCCTTCTTCAATCATTCTATTAACGGCATTATTGCCGCCACCACCTACACCAACTACTTTTATATTTGCAAACTGTTCAATTTCTGTTCCAATATCAAACACTAATTTTCCCTCCCCGTTAAGGATAATATGTAAGCTTTAATTTTTTGGCTGACCTGCTTTTAGAAAAATTCACTAAACCAGCTCTTTAATTTACTGAAAAATCCACTTACAATTTCTTTACTATTATTACTACTATTACTTCTAAGGTTATTATTCTTTGCATCACCATTTTCTAGAGCAAATTCTATCAAACCAACAGCTGTAGAGAATATTGCTCGTGGTATGGTATCACCCTTTTTTATATATACGGGATTATCAATAACATTTGAAAGTCCACTAACATAATCCGGTTCTCCAATCCTTACCGGTAGTTCAGTAATATCAGAGGCCAATTTTTCAGAACCCTCCAATAGTGATGCTCCACCAGTTAGAATCATTCCTGCTGGCGTAAGATCAGCAGAACCTGCACTATTCAATTCTTTTTTGATCATTGAAAAGACTTCGGTCATTCTTGGCTCAATCACCTGGCATAACATTTTGCGTGATAATTTTTTTCTTTCTTTACCACTGGCTGCCAGAACCTCAATTTTCTCCTGCTCATCAATTTCTCTTGGTAAGACTGAACCGTGCATAATCTTAATTTTTTCAGCTTCTGAAACAGGAGTCCTTAAACCTACGGCAATATCATTACTTACATGATTACCACCAACAGGTAAAACTGAAGTATGAGCTATACTGCCTTCATGAAAGACTATAACATCAGTTGTTCCACCACCAATATCAACTAAAACTGCTCCAAGGTCTTTTTCATCATCAGATAATACTGCCTGACTTGAAGCTAGAGGTTCTAAAACCACTTCATCTACACTTAATCCAGCTCTTAAAACACTTTTAACCAGATTTTGAATTGAAGTGGAAGCACCTTTAATAATATGAGTTTCCACTTCCAAACGCACCCCAGACATACCAAGGGGATCCTGAATACCTGGACTTCCATCCACTATAAATTCTCTGGGAAGAACATGTAAAATATCTTCCTCAGCTGATACAGGAACTATCCTAGCTGCATCAATAACTCTTTTTATATCACTTTCTTTTATTTCTTTTTCATCTCCAGTTACTGCAACTACTCCATGACTGTTGATAGACTTGATATGTGAACCAGCAATACCAACATAAGCGGAATCAACCTTCTGACCGGCCATTCTTTCAGCTTTCTGAACAGCACTTTTTATTGCATGGCTGGTTTTATCTATATCTACTACAATTCCCTTGCGGAGGCCGTTAGATGGAGCTAAACCAATCCCGATAATCTCTATATTATTTTCTCCACTTACTTCTGCTATTAGTGCACAAATCTTGGTAGTACCGATATCAAGTCCGGTAACTATTTTTCTTCTCTTCACAACAGTCTACCTCCTTTCTTGTCCAAACATATATTATAGTTATTTATTAATTAGGCTCAATTTAAATAATTCAATATAAATTATATTATTCCTTTATTCTAAGCAAAATAATCTTTATTTTAATTTAATAACCGGGTGTTTAGTAACCTGTAAATTAATATAATCAATTTCATTGTCCTGATTATTCTTCAAAATTGAATTTAAAATAGCGAACTTTTCTTCAAGTTCATTATTTCTACCCAGATTAACTCCTCCACCCCGCTTCAGATAAAGTTTATAGATATCATCTTGATAATTAACTTTTTTTATCTTTGCTAAAAAATCAAAACCAAGGTCATTTAAAACTTTTATTATGTCATCTGTATAATGAGGGAACTCCAGTTTGTTATTGCTGAAATAATAAGGAGAATTTTCAAATTGAGGCACAGCCAGTTCTTCATTTAAATCTACTTCTCCTAAAATAATCCCATCAGCGGAAAAGATTAATTTCTGGTCATTATTTTTCAGCCAGGCTACAGCCTTTCTTTCCTCAATTACAACATGGATGGTTGATGGAAATGATTTTTCTACCTGAACTGAAGAAATCAAGTCATGTTTTAATAAGCTGTTTTTTAATTCATCTTCATTTAAAAATAATAAATTCTTACCATAAAATTTATTGATGCTGCTTCTTAACTCATTTTTATTAAATTCAGTTCTTGAATGAAAAACAAAATCCCTGACATCAAAAAAAGGAGAAAAAAGAAAGGAAATAAAAGTTAAAAGTATAAAAAGCAGAATTAATAACACTACCTGATATTTTTTCTCCATTAGTATCCCTCACCTAATTAAAATCAAAATAAACTAATCTTTTTTTAAAAGCAGATCTGAAAGCTCAGTAATATCTCCTGCTCCAACACAAAGAATAATATCTCCCGCTTCAGATTCAGCTAATAATTTATCTGCTATTTCATCAAAATCAGCAAGGTGCTGACATTCAACATTAGAGTTTTCAGCAATCTCGGCTGCAAAGTCAGTTAGAGATATCTGATGGTTATTTTTTTCAGATGCAGAAAAAATGTCTGTTAAATATACCTGATCAGCATCACTAAAGGAAGCAGAAAACTCATCCATGAATTTCCAGGTTCTGCTGTACCTGTGCGGCTGAAAAACCACTCTAATTTTTTTATAATCCATATTTTTTACTGTTTTTAAAAGTTCTTTAATTTCAGTAGGATGATGAGCATAATCATCTACCAGATCAACCTGAGAGTTCTTAATTCTTCCCTTTAATTCAAATCTGCGGCCTACACCACTAAAATCTTTTAGAGCGGATTTGATTGCTTCAATTTCTATATTTAAGCTGTAAGCAGCTGCAGCTGCTCCAAGTGCATTATAGAGATTATATTCGCCTGGAACTGAAAGTTCCATTTGAGCCAGCAAACTATTTTGATGATAAAAAGCAAAACTGCTTTTAAAGTTATCATATTCAATATCTCTAGCAGTAAATTCTCCTTTTTGTAGAGAAAAACTAAGACTCTTTTTGCGGTTTTCAAAGAGAGAATTCAAATTTTTGTCGTCTCTATTATATAATAGAATTGACTGCTTGTCATTCTTATCAGCAAATCTTTTAAAAATATTCATAAATTGATCCAGATCCTGATAAAAATCAGGGTGATCAAGTTCCAGATTATTTAATAAAAGTAAATAGGGATCAAAATAAAGAAAAGAACCATCACTTTCATCGGCTTCAGTGATAAAATAATCTCCTTTACCGTCAGCAATATTACCGTTAAGTTCCTTTAGAAAACCTCCCACCATCACTGCAGGATCTTTTTTTGCTTTCTTAAAAATTGCAGCAAGCATAGCAGTGACTGTAGTTTTTCCATGAGTACCAGCAACAGCAATAGTTTTTTTATCTTTCATTAAGTAAGCAAGCATCTCTGCTCTTTTAACTATTTTGAGCCCCTTCATTTTTGCTGCTTTAATTTCGGGATTATCAGCAGGAATTGCACTTGTTTTTACTATTAGGTCTGCTCCTTCAATATTAGATGCAGCATGACCTATAAAAAGATCAACATCATATTTCTCCAATAGTTCAAGATATTTGCTCTCTTTTAAATCAGATCCACTTACTTTATATCCCCTCTCAGCAAGGATCTCTGCAATACCGCTCATCGAAACCCCACCAACACCAATTAAATGAACATGTGAATTTTTATTTAACAAAATAATCACCCTAAATCATGTTTTATAAGCCAAATTACTTTACTCTCTACTTAACTCTTCAATTACTTCAATCAATTTTTCGAGAGAATCTTTTTGTGAAAACTCAGCAGCTGCTTTTGACATTGACTGCAGCAGATTGTCATTTTCAATAATTTCTATGACTTTCTCTAGTAACAGCTCCTCATTAAGTTCAGATTCCCTAATCATCACTGCTGCTCCACCCTTCTCCAGCGCCTGTGCATTAATCAGTTGATGGTTTTCGGCAGCTTTGGCAAAGGGAATTAAAATTGATGCTTTGGCGGAACTTGTAATCTCAGCCAGACCTGTTGCCCCTGCTCTAGAAATAATTAAGTCAGCAGTCTTGAGTGCATATTCCATTTCATCCAAATAATCAATAATCCTGAGCAGAGAATTTTCTGGGGCAATATTATTTTTTCTAAGCTGATTGTTAAGCAGATTGTAATTTTTTTTGCCAGTTAAATGAACTATCTGGATTCTATTTTGAATTGCATATTTATAAACTTCTACTACATTCTGATTTATAACTTCAGCACCAAGGCTGCCGCCAGTAATTAAAATAGTTTTTAAGTCAGGATTTAAATCTAATTCATGATAAGCCAGATTGCGGTCTACATTCAATATTTTTGGTCGAACTGGATTACCTGTAATTTCTATTTTTTTTTGACCAACTTTTAAATACTCTGCTGCTTCCGAAAAATTTAAGCAAACTCGGTCAACTACTCTGGCCAGTAATTTATTTGTGATTCCAGGATAAGCATTTTGCTCGTGAATAATTGTTTTTTTGCCGAGCAGAGCTCCAGCCAGAACAACAGGTCCTGCTACAAAACCTCCAGTCCCAATAATCAAATCAGCTTTAAATTTATTTATTATAATAAGAGCTTTAATAAATGCCTGAAAATTATGGAATATCGAGCTGACAATTTTAGTTGAAACTTTTCGAGGTAGTGGTCTTACACTAAGACCTCTAAAATCAAAACCTGCAGCTGGTACAATATCTGCTTCCATCCTATAATCAGACCCGATATATAGAATGTCCCAGCCCTTTTCTTTTAATTTTTCAGCAACAGCAAGAGCCGGGTAAATATGTCCACCTGTGCCTCCACCTGTAATAACTGCTTTCATAATTTATTCATCCCTCAACATAACGTGATATATTTAATAATAAACTAAGTGCCACCAGATTTATAACAAGTGATGAACCACCATAACTAATTAGAGGCAGAGTAATACCGGTAACCGGCATTAATGAAGTTACAACTGCCATATTAATCAGAGCCTGAATGACTATCATTGAAGTTATCCCAACCGCAAGCATTGAAGCAAAAGCATCATCCACTTTTGCTGCAATCTTTAACCCCCTCCAGGCAAGCAAGAAATATAAACTTATAATAAATAAGGTACCCAGAAGTCCAAATTCTTCTCCCAGAACTGCAAAAATAAAATCAGTTCCCGGCTCAGGTAAATATAAAAACTTTTGGTGGCTGTTGCCTGCACCTACACCGAAAAGTCCCCCGGATCCCAGAGCCAGCAGTGACTGAATAATATGGTAGCCGCTATCTAAGGGATCACTCCAGGGATCTAAAAATGTAAGCAATCTTTCCCGCCGATAAGGTTCAATTAATATTGCTCCCAGAGCCAGCAGAACGGAGATTATCCCCAGTGAGATAAATGTTAAAATTTTAATTCCACCAACTAAAATCATAACTGCAGCAACCATCGCCAGGGTAACAGCTGTCCCCAGATCCGGTTCCATTAAAATCAGAAAAGAAATTGAAGCAATTACTAAAAGCGGCGGCAGAATCCCATTTTTAAAATTTTTCATTTTGCCCTTATTTTTATCTATATAAGCGGCCAGATAAAGAATAATAGTAAATTTTGCCAGTTCCGAAGGCTGAAAACTAATCGGACCTAAAGGAAGCCAGCGTCTCGATCCACCAGCCATTCTTCCCACTCCTGGAATTAAAACCAGAATTAATGTCCCCAGTGAGATTAAAAGCAGATAAGGAGCAAGTTCCTTTAATTTTTTATACTTCAATTTATAAATAACTGCTGATAAAACCAGAGCAACAGCCAGATATTTTAACTGATTTATAAAAAAATAATAACTATTAGAAAAAAGTTGCTCTGCTTTAACAGAGCTGGCCGAAAGAATCATTATCAGACCGCTCAGCACCAGAGCTAAAATTGTAAATGATAAAATTAAATCAGGCAGCTTTTTTCTCATATTTTCTCCTTAATCAACATTTTTTAAAACAGTCTCCTTGAAAATTTTACCGCGCTCTTTATAACTTGCAAACATATCCCAGCTTGGACAGGCAGGAGATAAAAGTAGAGTATTATTCTGATTTAATCTTTCAACTCCAAATTCTGCCGCTTCTATCATATTTTCTGCCCTAATTAACTCCAGCTCATCATTTTTAAATAACAGGGCCAGTTTTTCAGCAGTTTCTCCAACTAGAATTAATGTTTCAACCTTCTTTCTGATTAGCGAAGCCAGATCACTGAAATCAGCATTTCTATCCTGACCCCCGGCAATTAAAATTATATCCTGATCCAAACTCTTTAAAGCCTTAACAGCAGCATCAGGATTAGTGGCCTTAGAATCATCAATAATTTTGTATCCCTTCTTATTGTTAATATATTCCATCCGATGTGACTGCAGTTTATATTCTGCAGCTGCCATTTGAATTTTTTCCAGACTCTGACCGGCCAGATAAGCAGCCAGAGCTGCAAAAGCAGCATTTTTACGGTTATGCTCTCCAGGTAAATCAATTTTTCTGAAATCAAGCAAATTAACATTATCTTTTTGATAATATGCTCTTTTATGATCGATTATTAAATCTGCATCCTGCATTTTAGAGCTCAATCCGATAACATCTGCCTCTAATTCCTCTTTGAGCTGATAGAGATAGGGGTCATCAAGATCAATAATTGCATAATCATTTTCTTTTTGATTTAAAAAGATATTTTTCTTTGCCTTTTTATAATTGGATTCATTATGATGTCGATCCAGGTGGTCTGGACTGTAATTTAAATAAAGAGCAGTCCGAGCCCTAAATTTCTTAACTGCCTCCAGCTGAAAAGAACTCAATTCTAAAATAACCTTTTCTCCAGCCTGAAGTTGATCGATAATTGAAATAAAAGGGATTCCAATATTCCCGGCAATTTCAACTTTTTTGCCATCCAAATCACTCAGCATAGCACCCAGCATTTCTGTGGTAGTAGTTTTACCGTTTGTCCCAGTAATCCCAATAATTTCGGCATCAGACTGTCTGAAGGCAAATTCGACCTCACTGATCGTTTCAATCCCCTTTTCTCTTGCAGCTTTTAAAACAGCAAGATCATATGGAACACCGGGACTTAGAATTATTAGATCACTTTTTAAAATTTTATCTCCACTACCCCCAAGATCAAAGGTGATTTTTTTACTGTCAACCTGAGCTATCAAAGTTTCCAGTTCTTCTCTAGCTTTTGAGTCCACAACAATAATTTCCAGATTAAATTTTGAAAGATATTTGACAAGTGCCAGTCCAGTTCTTCTGCTAAAACCAAAAACTGCTACTTTTTGATAATCTAAACTCAATAACATCTAGCTCCTTTAAAATTTATAGTAATTAAAACAGAGAACTCACAGCAAACAGTGATAATAATATCGTAATAATTACAAAGCGAAATACAATTTTATTTTCTGCCAGTCCACTTAATTCAAAATGATGATGAATTGGTGTCATCTTAAATACTCTTTTTCCTCCAGTAATTTTAAAATATGGTACCTGAATTATCACTGAAAGAGTTTCTATCACATAAATACCACCGATAATCAGTAAATATATTTCGGAAGCTGTTAAAACGGCTGTCGCCCCTAAAAAACCTCCAATTGCCAGAGAACCAACATCTCCCATAAAGACTGAGGCAGGATTAGCATTAAACCAGAGAAAGGCAGTTGTAGAGCCAGCCATTATTAACATTAAAAGACTGTAATTATTAAGTCCCTGCAAATAGAAGATAGCCGCAAAAGCAGCTGAAACAACAGCAGTCACACCTGCTGCCAGACCGTCCAGTCCATCTGTTAAATTAACAGCATTGGAACTTCCTATAACAACGATAAAAGCCAGGATGAATTTAAAAATTTCTCCGGTTTGGAGGTCACCCCAAAAAGGAATTATTAAACTGTGCTGTTTAACAACAAAAACTGCAGTTACTGCAGTTACTAAAGCTGCAGCTGTCTGTAAAATAATTTTCTGCCAGGCCTTCAACCCTAAAGAGCGCTCAAACTTAATTTTTAAAAAATCATCTAAAAACCCTGTTAAAGCCATGATAAAAGTTGTCAGCAGCAGGGCAGAATATTCGATATTGAGCGGTACAAAAAATAATGAGAGAATCAAAAAAACTGAGATAATTAAAAGCCCACCCATAGTTGGTATTCCAGCCTTTTTAAGATGGCTTTCCGGTCCATAATCTCGTACCTGCTGACCAAAATTTATTTTTTTTATATAATTGATAAAATAATTTCCACTAAATACAATTATTAATAGTGGCAAAATATATGCTAAAATATATTGCATTTTAAAGCTCCTCAGTTTTCAATGCAGCAGCTATTTCTTCTAAATGATTGGCGCGTGAGCCTTTTATTAAAATTAAATCTCCCTCATTAATTTTAGCTGCAAGTAATTCAATACATTCCTGATTATTTTTTAAAGTAATAATTCTATCTGACGGCATCTTTCCAGCTGCACCAGCTGCAATTTCTCTAGCTTCTGAACCTATTGTTATCAGCAGATCAACACCTTTTTCAGCTGCATAAAGCCCGACCTCACGATGTTTAGCCTGACTTTGCTCTCCCAACTCCAGCATTGAAGCTAAAACAGCTATTGTTCTCTTAGACTGATGTTCTATTAAAACATCAAGAGCTGCCTTAACTGCCAGGGGATTGGCATTATAGCTATCATTAATTATTCTGACCCCTGATTTTAATTCAATAAAATCCATTCGGTTTGAAGAAAATTCAGCCTGATTTAATCCCTGCTGAACTTCAGCAGAACTGAGTCCATTCTCTAAACCAGTTATAATAGCAACCACTGCATTATAAATATTGTGTTTTCCAGCTTTATAAAATTCGAAAGAGTAATTTTTATTTTTATACCTGATCTTAAAATTTAAAATCTCATTTTTACTGTCAAAATTATACTCTAAAGTCTGCAGATCAGCACCCTTTTCAAAACCAAAATATATCACTTCTGCATTCGTTTCTTTTCCCATTTTTCTGGTATAAAGATTATCATAATTTAAAATCGCTTTATTTGATGATTTCAACTGGTCGATCAGCTCTTTTTTTGCGCGGGCAATATTTTCTAAACTTCCCAGCTGTTTTAAATGTGCTTCTGCTACATTTGTAACAATACCGATATCTGGTTCTGCAATTTTTGCCAGCAGTTTAATTTCTCCCAGAGCACTCATCCCCATTTCAAGAACAGCAAAATCTTCTGCAGCTGTTAATCTCAATAGAGTTAGAGGTAGTCCAATATGATTATTATAATTACCCTCTGTTTTTAAACAGTTGTATTTTTGCTTCAAGACTGAATAAATTAAGTCTTTAGTAGTAGTTTTACCAGCACTACCTGTAACAGCGATCACTTTTAAGTCAACAAAAGACTTTCTATAATTATGAGCAAAATCCTGCAGAGCTCTAGTAGTATCATCAACTTTTAAAATTGCTGTATCAGAAGCTTTAATAAAATTGTCCTCTATTTCCCGATCAACAATCACTGCTCCAGCTCCATTTTTTACTGCCTCAGATAGATAAAGATGTCCATCCTGATTTTCACCAATAATTGCTATAAACAAATAATTATCTTTAACTTCTCTGCTGTCAATAACAATCTCTTCAATTACCTTATCTGCATCTCCCTGCAGCAATTCTGCGCCAGAAAAATCAATTATCTCAGCTAAATTTAAATTCTGCATTTAAATCCCTTTCAATGCTGAAGCCGCCTGATAAGCTACCTGACGGTCATCCAACTCTATTTTTTTATTATTTAAAATTTGATACTGCTCATGACCTCTACCCAGCAGCATGACAAGATCATCTTCTTCAGCAATTTCAACTGCTCTTTGTATTGCCAGTTTTCGATCAGCAATAATTTCGTAATCAGCAAAACTTTCACTAAAACCTGATTTGATTTCAGTAAATATTTTTTCCGGATCCTCACTGCGGGGATTATCATTGCTTACAATTGTATAGTCTGCATATTTTTCTGCCAGTTCAGCCATAGCAGGTCTTTTACTCCGGTCTCTATCACCACCACAACCAAATAGCACAATTAATCTATTTTTATCCATTGCTGCAGCAGTTTCTAAAACATTCTTCATTCCATCCGGGGTGTGGGCATAATCAACAACAATTTGAAAGTTTTGGCCGGCATTGATAATTTCAAAACGACCCGGAACAGAATCAACCTCAGCCAGAGCCTTTTCTATACTCTCCGCTTCAACCCCCAGCAGATTAGCTGTCAGTATTGAAGCAAGAGAATTATAAATATTAAATATTCCACCCAGTCTTAACTTGAAAAGAGATTCTATTCTGCCACCACTTTTATACTCCATACCTCTTTGATGAAGTTCAAAATCTTTTGTATATAAATCAGCAGCTTCAGAATCCAAACTATAAAAATACTTCTTGCCGCCAGATTTTTCTTTTATATAATCAGCATTTGGATCATCAAGATTGATTACCGCAAATTTATCCTGAGCAAGCTGAGAAAAGAGCCTTGACTTAACTTCACGATAATTTTCGAGTGTTTTATGATAATCTAAATGTTCAGGACTTATATTGGTAAAAACTGCAGCCTCAAATTTCATTCCTGCAACCCGATATAAATCCAGGGCATGAGAGGAAACCTCCATAACTCCATATTTTACCCCTTCTTCTCTCATTTGAGCAAAATATCTGTATAAATCAATTGATTCTGGAGTTGTTCTACTTGAAGCGAGTTCCTGATCTCCAATTATATTTTTAATTGTTCCAAATAAAGCGGCTTTTCCAGCCGCTTCTTTTAAAATATTATATAATAAATAAGAAGTAGTTGTTTTACCATTGGTTCCAGTAATTCCAATCAATTTTATTTCGCTAAGTGGATCTTCAAAAAAATTCTTAGCCAGTTCAGCCATGGTCTTTCTGCTGTTATTCACTTTAATATAAGTAATACCACTCTCGTATTGTGGAATATCTTTTTCAATTATAATAGCTGTGGCCCCATTTTTAATGGCCTGAGAAATGAACTGATGACCATCCACTTCAAAACCACTGACGGCGATAAATATATTATCTTTTTCTACTTCTCTTGAATCATATTTTAATTCAGTAATACTTTTGTTTAAACTGCCTCTTTTTAATTCAAAATCTATATTTTTTAGTAATTTTTTTAACTCCATATTTATTAACCTCCAAAATCCAGATCTCAAATTTAAACTAACGGAGTTTTAAATTTATTTGATTTGTACTTTTAATTCTTCTGCCCGGATAAACTGATTGTCCAATCACTTTACCTGACCCAGACAGTGTAACTTTTAAACCTTTTTGTTCTGCCAGTTTTACTGCAGCATTTCCCTGCAGACCCCTAAAATCTGGTACAGCAATTAAGATTTCCTCTTTAGCTTCTTTTTCACTAAAGAGCCAGACAGTAGAGTTATAATTACTTTCTGTACCAGCAGCTGGAAGTTGATCTTTTACTATCTCTCCATCTCCAATTAGTTTAACATTAAATCCTTGTTCTCTCAAACTACTTTCAGCACTCAAAAAGCTTTCGCCTATTAAATTAGGTATCTCAATTTCCTGATCATTGTTTTGATAAGAAAATTCATCTTTAGTATTCGGTTTAATATTTAAGTAATTTAAAATATTAGCTGTTAAATTTTTAAAAACAGGGGCAGCTGTCTGACTGCCGTAGTATGTTTCACCTTTGATATCATATAAAATAGTTAAGACAACTAAATCCCTATCACCTGCAGGTACTATTCCAATAAAAGAAGAATCATAAATATCCTCATTATAGTGTTTGGCTGTACCGGTCTTTCCACCAATTTCGTAACCGTCAATCGCTGCTTGAGTACCGGTGCCGCTCTCTACCACCTGTTTTAATAATTCTTTTGTTTTGTCGGCAGTACTCTTTGAAATAACCTGTCTCACAATCTGAGGCTCGTTGATTATATTTTCAGACCTGCTTCCTGTATCCACTTGTTTAACAAGTCGGGGCTGCATTAGTTTTCCTCCGTTGGCAACTGAAGAAATAGCCGCTGCAAGCTGAATAGGTGTTACAGAAATACCATGACCAAAAGAAAATGTTGCCAGCTCAACCGGGCCAATTCTATCATATTCTGGAATAATACCCCTCGCTTCAGCCGGAAGCCGGATCCCACTCTGTTCTCCAAAACCAAAGGCTTTAATGTAGGAATAAAAAGTTTCTTTATCCATTTTCATTCCAACTTCTACAAAACC
>Ga0163219_100308_pt1 | contig 13394 bp, 13 predicted proteins | sample MSEWel2016_04_06_FD_113150 | JGI IMG/M metagenome (GOLD analysis project Ga0163219, IMG submission 113150) | Subsurface microbial communities from deep shales in West Virginia, USA - MSEEL Well Study Marcellus 3H_2016_04_06 ...
CATATCCCGCGCATCCGCCTGCTGCTGGCGGTCCTGGGCGTCGCCACCGAGACCGGGCCGCTGCTGGCCGGGCGCGGCGACAGCCGCTTCCTGCCCTGGATGCGCATGCGGCTGCGCGAACTGCTGGCGATCCCCTACGACCTGGCCATCGTGCTCGTCCGCCGGCGCAGCCTCCTGGCCGCGATCCACCGATGAGCCGCATTCGCGTGGGCACGGCGGGGTGGGCGGTTCCCCGGGCCGTGCGCGACCGGTTTCCCGAGGCCGCCAGCGGGCTGCGGCGCTACGCCGGCCGCTTCGACTCCGCCGAGATCAACTCCACCTTCTACCGGTCGCACCGCCCGGGCACCTACGCGCGCTGGGCGCACGAGGTCCCGGAGGCTTTCCGCTTCGCGGTGAAGGCGCCGCGCACGCTCACCCACGAGCGGCGGCTCGCCCAGCCGGAGGAGCTGCTGGACGCCTTCCTGGGAGAGGCCCGCCTGCTGGGGACCAGGCTGGGGCCGGTGCTGGTGCAGCTGCCGCCCAGCCTGGCCTTCGATGCGGCAGGGGCTGCCGGGTTCTTTCAGGCGCTGCGGGAGCGTTTCGACGGTCCCGTCGCCTGCGAGCCGCGCCATGTCACCTGGTTCGAGGCCGAGGCCGACGCGCTGCTGCGCCGCCTCCGGGTCGCCCGTGTCGCCGCCGACCCCATGCGACACCCGCTGGCCGGCACGCCGGGCGGCTGGCCCGAGCTCGCCTACTGGCGGCTGCACGGCTCGCCGCGGATGTACTACTCGGCCTACGAGGAGGCTTGGCTCGAGGACCTAGCGGATCGCCTCCGCGCCTCGTCGGCCGCCGAGGTCTGGTGCGTGTTCGACAACACCACCTCCGGGGCGGCGGCCGCGGACGCGCTGCGGCTGCGGGAACTGCTCGCCGCTTGACAGTGGTGACTACAGGCGTAATTTCTCCATCTTACAGACATAAATCGGGAGAGAGACGTCGATGCTTCGCCACCTGACCTGGAGCGCCGCGGCGCTTGCCTTCCTGACCGGCGCCAGCGCCGCGGCCCAGACGATCGCGCCGCCGGACCCGGAGTGGATGCTGGTGGCGCCCGAGGACCGTCTCACCCTGGGCGGGGTGTTCGCCGACGCCGACATCGTCATGCAGCTGGTGATGGGCGGGCTGGTGCTGGCCGCCCTGGCGGCTCTGGTCGTCTGGATCGTGCAGGCGTTCCGGGTCGGCCGCGGGGCTCACGGCTTCGCCGGCGCCATGGCCTATCTGTCGGCGCTGGGCGCCGCGGGTCCGCTCATCGGCTTCTTCGGCTCGGCCTACACCCTGCTGCATTCCTTCATCGGCGTCTACAACGTGCGGCCCGCGCCCTCGCTCAGCATCATGGCCCCCGGCTTCGCCGAGGCCTTGCTGTCGGCCATGCTGGGCCTGCTCGCGGCCGCCATCGCGGTGATCGGCCACCGGCACCTGAAGGCCCGGCTCTACAGCGTCGGGATCGAGGCCGACGAGCCCGCCGCCGCGCCCCTGCAATCCCTGTCGCGCCAGGCGCGAGTCTCGGCGTAGACTGGCCGCCATGACCCGGATCTCGGCGGCGGAAAGCCACATCATGGAAGCGCTCTGGCGGGACAGTCCGCTCAGCGCCGACGAGATCGTGGGCCAGGTCGGGCCTGCCCAGAACTGGGGCGAGGCCACGGTCAAGACGCTGATCAACCGCCTCCTGAAGAAGAAGGCGCTGGTCTCCGAGCGGAGCGGCGGGCGCACGCGCTACCGCCCGCTCGTCAGCCGCGCTGAGTATCTCACCGGCGAGAGCCAGGGGCTGCTCGACCGCCTGTTCGGCGGCGAGCTGGCCCCGCTGGTGGCCCACTACGCCCGGCACCGGCCGCTCGCGCCGGACGAGGTCGCCCGGCTGAAGCGCCTGATCGAGGACCTGGACGATGACGACGCCTGAGGCCCTCTCCCCCCTCATCGGCCCCAATCCGGGCGTGACCTTCGCCACGGCCCTCGTCTACGCCAACCTGGCCGCCGCCGCGGGGCTCCTCGTCGTCCTCGCCGCCCGGATCCCCGTCCGCCGGGTGGTCGGCCCGCAGGTCGCCTACACCCTCTGGGCCCTGCCGCTGCTGGCGGTGGGCGGCGCGCTGGCCCTCTTGGCGGGGCAGGCGCCCGAGCAGCGGCTGGCGGTCCCGGCCCCTGGGCTCGCCGTGACGGTCGTCTGGGGCTTGGGCGCGGCGCTCGCCGCCGGCGTCTTCGCGGTCGCCCAGGCGCGTTTCGTGGTCCAGCTCCGGCGCGGCCTTGGCGGGCCGGCCGTGGTCGGCCTGATCTCGCCGCGCATCGTCATGCCCGCCGACGACGGCCGCTACACGCCCGAGGAGCGCGAGCTGATCCGCGCCCACGAGCGGCAGCACATCGCGCGCAAGGACACCCGCGCCGTGGCCTTCCTGGCGCTGGCCCGCTGCCTGTTCTGGTACAATCCCGTGATCCACCTGGCCGCCGGCGCCCTGCGGCTCGACCAGGAGCTGGCCTGCGACGCCGGCGTGGTGCTGAGCCGGCCGGGGGCCCGCGCCCTCTATGCCCGCACCCTGTTGAAGACCCAGCTCGGGGGCGCGCCCATGCCGCTGGGCTGCTACTGGTCGGCGCTCGGCCCGCACCCACTGGAGGTGCGCGTGGCGCTCCTGAAGCGGCGGGTCGGCGGCGGCCGCGGCGGCGCGGTGGGCGTTCAGGTCGACGCCATCCGCCCCTGAGCCCTACTGCGGCCGGGATTCCGGCCGCGGCTCGCGCGGCGGGCGGTCCTCATCGTCCCGCCGCCAGTCGTCCGAGGGGTGCAGCACGGTCCGCTCGCGCGGCAGGGATTCCGGCAGCTCGGCCTGCAGCCAGCCGACCAGCTTCTCCCGCACCTCGCAGCGCAGGTCGAAGGCCGCCCCGGCGTTGGCGGCGCTCACCAGGCAGCGCAGCTCCATGGTCCGCTCGCGCAGCTCGGTGACCTGCAGGACGCAGACCCGGCCGTCCCAGTGCGGCGAGGCCCGGGCGATCTCCTCGAGCTTGCGGCGGACCGGCTCCACCGGCGTGGCGTAGTCGACATAGACCATGGCCGTGCCCAGCAGGGACGACGACTCCCGCGTCCAGTTCTGGAAGGGCTTCTGCAGGAAATAGGTCAGCGGCACGACCAGCCGGCGCTCGTCCCAGACGCGCACCACCACATAGGTGGCGGTGATCTCCTCCACATTGCCCCACTCGCCCTCGACGATCACCGCATCGTCGATCCGGATGGGCTGGGTCACGGCGATCTGGATACCGGCGAACAGGTTGGAGAGCAGGGGCTGCAGGGCAAGGCCCACGAGGAGGGAGGCCGCGCCGCCGGCGGCCAGGAGGCTCACGCCCCACTGACGGACCCCGCTGATGGTCATCAGGGCCAGCCCCACGGTGACGACGATGATCAGGGTGGCCAGCGCTCGGCGCAGGATCCGCACCTGCGTCAGGTGCTTGCGGGCCACCAGGTTGTCGGAGACGTCGATCCGGTACCGGCGCATGTAGAGCGCCGCGCCGATATCGACCGCGGTCATCGTCATCCAGCCGAACAGCAGGATGAAGCCGATCAGCAGGCCGTGCCGGACCAGGCCGGCCGCCTCGGCGCTCAGCGGCGCCACCGGGCTGGCGACCACCAGGGCCAGCAGCACCATGGCCATGCGGCCGGGCCGGCGGGTGCGCACCACCAGCGCCCGCCAGAACTCGTCCCTTCGGCTCAGCACGCGCCGCACCAGCCGCACCAGCACTTCGTGGACGGCGAGCGCCAGGGCCAGGGCGCCGGCGAAGACGATCAGGGTGGCCAGCCACGGGGGGGCCCACGCGAGAAGGTCGCGCACATTGCGGGCTATGGAAGCGGCAGTGGGCATCCGGCGTCGGTGTCGTGGGGGAGCCTCGACAACCCCTGAGGCGCGGCCCCGTTCCCGGCGCGGCGGTCAGGGGAGGGGCAGGAGGCCCGTCAGGATCCCGCGCGCCTGACCGTGCGGAAGCCCAGGTGGGAGGCGCCGGTGTCGGGCGGTCCCGGCTGGCGGGCGCCCGGCCTGTAGCGGAAGCAGTAGTCGTCGGCGCAGAGATAGGAGCCGCCCTTGATGACGTGCTTCGGCACGGCGGGCTCGGCGGGGTCCAGGGCGCGGTCCTGCGGCGGCCCGCCGGGGTTCTCGCCCTCCGTCTCCAGGCCGGGGCGGTACCAGTCGCGCGTCCATTCCCAGACGTTGCCGGCCATGTCGTGGAGGCCGTGGCCGTTGGCGGGGAAGCAGCCGACCGGCGCGGGCTTCATCCGGTAGCCGTCGGCCCCGGAGTCGAGGGCCGGGAAGGGGCCCTGCCAATGGTTGGCGCGCGGCGCGGCGGGCGTCGAAGGCTCGTCGCCCCAGGGGTAGCGCGCACCTGCCAGGCCGGCGCGGGCGGCATACTCCCACTCGGCCTCGGTCGGCAGGTCGCGGCCGCGCCAGCGGGCGTAGGCCAGGGCGTCCTCGTAGCCGACGTGGACCACGGGCTCGCGCTCACGGCCCGCGATGGAGCTCCCGGGACCGGTCGGGCGGCGCCAGTCCGCCCCTTCCACCACCCGCCACCAGCGGCTGGGGTCGGAACGGGATGGGTCGGCGACGTCCCCGACGAAGACCACCGAGGAGGGCTTCAGCCGTCTGGGGTCCACGCCCGGGTAGAATCGCGGGTCCGGCCGGCGCTCGGCCAGGGTGACGTAGCCGGTGGCGCGGACGAACTCGGCGAACTGGGCGTTGGTCACCTCGGTGCGGTCGATGCTGAAGGCCCCGACCGAGACCTCCCGCGGCGGCCCCTCCTCGGGACGCAGCGGATCTGCGCCCATGACGAACCGGCCGCCGGGCAGGGCGACCTCGCCCACGGGCTGGGCGGCGCACGCCGGGGCCGGGGCCTCGGCCGCGCGCGGCGCGCAGGCGGCCAGGGCCGCGGCCGCTGCGAGGGCGGCGAGACGCCGGATCATCTTCCGCTCAGCTCCCCGACAGTTCCGAGCGCAGGGTCTGCCCCGCGCGCCAATAGTGCAGGGCGGGCCAGGCCTTGGCGAGCTCCAGCCGGATCGACTCCAGGAGGATCGACAGGATCTGCCGGTCGATCAAGTTGAACACGTTCACCAGCACCAGCACGCCCAGCACGTAGCCGGCGTAGGGCGGCGTGGCGGAAGCGGCCCGCGGCGCGGCCAGGGCATCGTCCGTCAAGTTCGCCTCCCCAGATCGCTGTTTTTTATGCTTGTCAGGAACCGTAATTTCGGTTCACATTTTCTCGTGCCGCCGGGCTTGTCAACCGGCGGGGAGCGCGGAGCGATGAGACCATTCCAGACGATCCGCCTATGGCGCCGGGAGGTCGCAGCCGCTACGGCGGGGGCGGTCGTGTCGCTGGAGAGGTTCCTCGAAGAGATGGCTGAGCACGACGAGCGACGGAAGGACGTGGAGGCGGGCTGGATCCGTCCCGTCCATCAGACCCGCAGCCGGGCCCAGCGCGACCGGCTGCTGAAGGCCGGTGAGCGCGTGTTCGCCGCCAAGGGGTTCTGGCAGGCCCACGTGTCCGACATCGTGACCCTGGCCGACTGCTCGGTCGGCAGCTTCTACCGGCGATTCAAGGACAAGGAGGGCCTGTTCTTCGCCCTCCAGGAAGACATGGCCGCCCACGCCCAGCGCGACCTGGAGGCCACCTTCGACGACCCACGTTGGTTGACCGAGCCGCTGATCGACAACCTGACGCGCCTCATGCGCAACACGGCGCGCACCATGCAGGGCATCGAAGGCTACTACCGGGCGCTGTTCGAGATGAGCCTGCGCGGCCACGACGTCTGGGCGCCGATGCGCGGCCTGGAGCTCTATCAGGCCGAGCGCATGGTCTCCATCCTGCGCCAGCGCGGCGTCGCCGCGGGGCCCGAGCTGCTGACCTCTGCGCACATGGTGGTGCGCATGGTCCACGGCCTGATCATTTCGACCATCATCCACGAGCCGGGACCCTACGGGCCCGCCGACGCGAAATTCCACCGCGAGCTCGCCGAGCTCTGTCTCAGGCACCTGACCGCCGCGGGCGGGAAGGGTCCGCCGGGGGCTGACCGAGACTGACCAGAGGCTCCGCCGACAAGGGGCCCGCATTGAGAGGGAGGGTGTTAATGCGTCGCATTCGCGGCATGCGCACACGCGCGTCTATGAGAGGGGTGCTGCTCTGCGGGGCGGCGCTGATCGGCTCGGCCTGGCCGGCGGCCGCCCAGGAGGCCCTGGCCGTCGAGGAGGTGGTCGTCACCGCGCAGAAGCGGGCGGAGAACATCCAGGACGTGCCCCTGTCGGTCTCCGCCTACGGGGCCGAGATGATCGAGCGGGCAGGGGTCCAGAACCTGCAGGACCTGGCCAGCCGCGTCCCTAACCTCAACATCGACTCCTCGAACAACCTGCGGAACACCTCCGTGGCGATCCGCGGGATCGGCTCCTCTGGGTCGAACCCGGGCGTTGAGCCCAGCGTCGGCGTCTTCCTCGACGGCGTCTATCAGCCTTCCGGCGGCATGGTGCAGGGCGAGCTCCTGGACATCGCCTCGGTCGAGGTGCTGCGCGGGCCGCAGGGGACGCTCTACGGCCGCAACACCCCGGTGGGGGCCCTGAACATCACCACCCAGGCGCCCCGTCGCGACCTGGAGGCGAAGCTCCGCTGGGGCGTGGGTGGGCCCTCGATGGTCTACGGCAGCGGCTACGTCACCGGCCCGCTCGGCGAGACCGTGGCCGGGCGGCTGTCGTTCTGGGGCCGCAAGCGTGGCGGCTATGACAAGAACCTGCGCACTGGCGAGCGGGTCAACGACTTCGCCGGCGGCGGCGCGCGGGCGCGGCTGCTCTGGCAGCCCGACGACACCCTCAGCGTCAACTTCATCGCCGCCTACAACGAGTTCAGCCAGACCTGCTGCGTGGGCGAGCAGATCGATCCGACGGGTCCGTTCGGCATCGCGACCCCGGGCTTCCTGACGGCGCTGGCGGCCACCGGCTATCCGTTCCGCAACTACGACGACCACGACCATGTGGTGGACGCCGACGACACCGGCGACGACTTCGTCCAGCAACAGGACGCCTCCGTCCAGGTGGAGAAGGAGCTGCCGGGCGGGCACACGCTCACCTCGATCACGGCCTACGGGCACTGGACCAACAAGGTCAGCATCTCGTCCGAGGCCCTGCCGGCCGACATCTACCGCAGCCCGCAGCGGCAGGAGAACGACGTCTGGAGCCAGGAGCTGCGGCTGGCCTCCCCGACCGGCGGGCGGCTCGAGTACCTCCTGGGACTGTTCGGCTACGCCCAGGACCTCGCCTTCCAGCAGATCGCCGTGTTGGGCCCGGGCGCCAACCGGGTGTTCCCGGCGACCGCCTGCGGCGGGGTCTCCCCCTGCCGGGTGCGGGCCGGCGACGGCAACGTCTCGGAGTTCGCCCAGGAGACGCGGAGCTGGGCGGCCTTCGGCACGGCCACCTTCAACGTCACGGACCGGTGGAGCGTCACCGGCGGCCTTCGCTACTCCAGCGACGAGAAGGACGCCTTCATCCACCACTACAACCTGCCCGGCGTGAGCCCGGCCTTCGCGTCCACCTCGCGCAACAACCGGATCGGAGACGTGAGCCGCAAGGAGGACAAGCTCACCTGGTCGGCCAACACCAAGTTCGACGTCACGGACGCGGTGATGGTGTTCGCCACCGCGGCCACCGGGTTCAAGTCGGGCGGCTTCAACTCGCGGCGGCTGAACGTGGGCGACCCGTTCGACTTCGGCCCGGAGAACAGCACCACCTACGAGGCCGGCGTGAAGTCGGAGCTGTTCGAGCGGCGTCTGGTGCTGAACGCCACCGTCTTCCAGATGACCCTGGAAGACTTCCAGGAGTCGGTGCTCAATCCCGTCACCGGCACCGGCTTCGTCGTCGGCAACGCCGGCGAGCGCGAGGTGCGCGGCCTGGAAGTCGACTTCCGGGCCCGGCCCGCGTCGCGGCTCTCCGTCGATGGCGGCTTCGCCTACACCGATGCGGAGTTCACCGACCGCTCCGCCGGCCCCTGCGCCGTCGGCCAGACGCCGAACGGCACGCGTCCGAACACCTGCAACTACAATGGCCAGCGGCCCGCCGGCTCGCCCAAGTGGAAGGGCGCCGTGGCGGCCCAGTACGATCAGCCGCTCCTCGACGCCCTGGAGCTGAGCCTCCGGGCGGAGGTCAACTACACCGGCGAGCAGTACCTGAACCCGACCCTGGACGCGGCGAGCCTGCAGGAGGCGGTGACTCTGGTGAACCTGCGCGCCACGCTCGGCGAGCCGGACGGCAAGTGGGCCGCCTCGGCCTGGGTCAAGAACCTCACCGACGAGTCCTACTACGCCGTCGTCGTGACCCAGCCGATCACCGCCTACATCAGCGGCGGCGGCACGGCCGCCGCGCGCGGCTTCCTCGGCTGGTACAACGCGCCCAGGACCTGGGGCGTGGACCTCACCTACCGATTCTGACCGATCGTCCCCTCGGCCGTCCCGGGTTCGCCCGGGGCGGCCGGACCTTTCCCGGAGCGTCAGCATGACCGCCAACCCCTACCGGATCCTGGGAGCCCTGGGTTCGCCCTATTCGATGAAGATGCGGGCGCTGATGCGATACCGCCGGCTGCCGCACGTCTGGATCCAGCTCAACCCGGAGAACGATTCCGAGCGCACCCGGGTGAAGGCGCCGGTGATCCCGGTGATCCAGTACCCCGACGGGAGCTATCACAACGACTCCACGCCCATGGTCTACGACCTGGAGCGCCGGCACGCCGAGCGCTCCGTGGTCCCGGAAGACGCCGGCGACGCCTTCCTGGCCTACCTCCTGGAGGACATGGCCGACGAGTGGGGCACCAAGTTCATGTTCCACTACCGCTGGTTCGCCGAACGGGACCAGAAGCAGATGAGCGAGTGGCTCGCCTACGACCGGTTCCGCGGCGGCGAAGCGACGATCCGGGAGTACGCCCGGGCCTTCCGCGACCGGCAGGTGGGGCGGATGGCGATCGTGGGCTGCACGCCCGAGAATGCGCCGGTGATCGACCACACCCTGAGGCAGGTGGCCTCGATCCTGGAACGGCACGTGCTGACGGAGCCCTACTTCTTCGGTTCGCGGCCCTCGCTCGCGGAGTTCGGCTGGTACGGCCAGCTCTCGCAGTTGATCGTCGACCCGACGCCCAACGACCTGATGCGCGAGATCGCGCCGTTCACGGTGCGCTGGCTGATGCAGCTGGACGACGCCTCGGGCGTGGAGGGCGACTGGCGCCCGGCCGCCCCGGCCGCGGCGGTGGATGCGCTGCTGGGCTTCGCGGGCGAGGTCTACCTGCCGTTCCTCGCCGCCAACGCCCGCGCGGTGGCGGCGGGCGAGGAGACCTTCGCCCTCGACCTGCCCGGCGGCCGCTGGTCGCAGGCCAGCTTCAAGTACCAGGCCAAGTGCCTGGAGGCCCTGCGCCAGGCCTACGCCGGCCTTCCGGCGGCGGCCCGTGAGCGCATCGGCCCGGTGCTGGCCCGCGCCGGCTGCCTGGCCTTCCTCGATGGAGACGCGCGATGATCGACCTGCATTTCTGGCCGACGCCGAACGGCTGGAAGATCACCATCATGCTGGAGGAGTGCGGCCTGCCTTACCGCCTCGTGCCGGTGGACATCCGCAAGGGCGACCAGTTCGCGCCGGAGTTCCTGGCCATCAGCCCGAACAACCGCATGCCGGCCATCGTCGACCACGACGGCCCGGACGGCGCGCCGCTGGCGCTCTTCGAGTCCGGCGCGATCCTGCAGTATCTCGGTGACAAGACCGGGCGGTTCTACCCGGGCGACCGGCGGCGGCGCTCGGAGGTGGAACAGTGGCTGTTCTGGCAGGTGGGCGGACTGGGGCCGATGGCCGGACAGTGCAACCACTTCCGCAACTACGCCGACGATCCCGGCCAGTACGGCATCGACCGGTTCACCAACGAGGTTGACCGCCTGTTCGGCGTGATGAACGGCGTGCTGAAGGACCGCGACCACCTGGCCGGCGACTATTCGATCGCCGACATGGCCTGCTGGCCCTGGGTGCGGATCTACAAGCGCTACGGCGTGGATCTGAACGGCTTCAGACACCTGCGCGCGTGGTTCGACCGGGTGGGCCAGCGCCCCGCGGTGCGCAAGGGCGGAGACGTGGCCCGGGAGCTTCGGCCGGCTGGGCCGATCAAGCCTTCGAAGGAAGCCGCCGCGGTGCTGTTCGGGCAGCGCGCGCGGGTGGAACAGCTCTAGCGGAGGGGATGGGCGATGAGCATCAGGAAGTTCGCGGCGGCGGCCGCGCTCGCGGTCGCGGCGCTGACGGCGGCGCCGGCCACGCCGGTGGCCGGGCTCGGCGCGGCCCAGGCGGCCTCGGCGAAGCGGCCGAACATCGTCGTCATCCTGGCCGACGACCTCGGCTACAACGACGTGTCGCTGCACGGCAATCCGCTGGTCCGCACGCCCAACATCGATTCCATCGCCAGGCAGGGGGCCCGCTTCGAGACCGGCTACACCGGCGATGCGGTGTGCTCGACCTCCCGCGCGGCGCTGATGACCGGCCGCAACTTCTCCCGCTACGGCTTCGAGTGGCTGCCGAACCTGCCGGGGTTCATCCGCGCCCGTGACGGCACCTACGCGCAGGAGCGCTACCCGCCCAAGATCGTCACCCGTGGGGCCAACCCCATACCGCCGGAGAAGAACGGCCTGCCGATGAGCGAGGTCACGCTCGCCCAGGCCCTGAAGGCCCAGGGCTACCGCACCGGCATCGTCGGCAAGTGGCACCTGGGCACGGCGCCCAACCTGCTGCCCACCAACCGCGGCTTCGACGAGTTCGTGGGCTTCCCCGGCGGGTCGGCGCTCTACGGCAAGGTGGACGACCCGCAGGTGGTGACCGCCAAGCTGCCGTGGAGCGGCATCGACGGCTACCTCTACGCCAACCTCACCACCGACGTCTGGCGCGACGGCAAGCGCACGCCCGCCCGCAAGTACATGAGCTACGAGCTGGCCGACGAGGCGGTGGGGTTCATCGAGCGCAACAAGAAGCAGCCCTTCTTCCTCTACCTGGCGTTCAATGCGCCCCATAACCCGATCCAGGCGCCCAAGGCGGTCTACGACCGGATGGGCCACATCAAGGACGAGAAGACCCGCGTCTACTACGCCATGATCCAGGCGATGGACGAGGCCGTGGGCCAGGTGCTCGGCAAGCTGAAGGCGGAGGGCCTGGAGCGCGACACCATCGTCGTCTTCCTGAGCGACAACGGCGGCGCCTCCTACCACCACATCCCGCAGGAGAACCTGCCCTACCGCGGCTGGAAGACCACCTACTTCGAGGGCGGGCTGCACGTGCCCTTCTTCGTGCGCTGGCCGGCCAGGATCCCGGCGGGCAGCTTCGTGCCGGGCGTCGCCAGCAGCCTCGACCTCTTCCCGACCCTGGTCCGCGCGGCCGGCGGCGAGCTGCCGACGGACCGTGAGTACGACGGCGTCGACCTGACCCCGGCGCTCAGCGGCCGGGCCGATCCGGACGCGCTGCGGGAGCGGACGCTCTACTGGCGCAAGGGCGACTACAAGGCGATCCGCCAGGGCCGCTGGAAGCTGCAGTGGCTGGACGAGCCGAAGGCGGTCTGGCTGTTCGACCTCGAGACGGACCCCGTCGAGCGCTTCAACCTCGCCGCCCGCAAGCCGGAGAAGGTGCGGGAGCTGCAGGCGCTCTACGCGGAACAGGAGAAGAAGTACGTCCCGCCGGCTTGGCCCGCCACGGCGCGCACGCGGATCAACGTGGACGGCCATTCGCCGGACGCCTCCGACGAGGTCGAATACGTCGAGTGGCTGAACTAGCCGGATGCGCCCTTACATCCTCTACGGGGTCTGGTCCTCCTACTACACGGGCAAGGTCCGATCGTACCTGCGCAAGAAGGGGCTGCCGTTCGTGGAGCGGCTCCCCGCGGCGCCGGAATACAGGGCGCAGGTGCGCGCGCTGGCCGGGACCCACCACATCCCGGTGCTGGTCTCGCCGGACGGCGAGGTGGTGCAGGACTCCACCCTGATCCTGGACTTCCTCGAGGAGCGCCATCCCGCCGAGCCCATGCTGCCGCAGACCCCGGTGCTGCGGCTGGCGGCCCTGCTGCTGGAGGTGTTCGGCCAGGAGGGGCTCACGCGGCCCGCCATGCACTACCGGTGGAACTTCCCGGAGGAGAACGGCCGCTACATCCTGCACGACTTCGGCCGCGCTCTGCGGCCCCGCGGCGCGCCTGCCGAGATCGAGGAGGCCGGGGCGATGGTCGCCGCGCGCATGGCGGGCAAGCTGCCGGGCCTGGGGATCACCTCCGAGACCATTCCCGTCGTCGAGGCGGAGTTCGCCGAGCTCCTGGGCCTTCTGGACGCGCACTTCCGGGCGCACCCGTACCTGCTGGGCGCGCGGGCCAGCCGCGGCGACTTCGGGATGATGGCGTCGATGTTCGCGCACCTGTCGCGCGATCCGTATCCGGCCATGCTCCTGCGCCGCCTGGGGCCGGCGACCGCCCGCTGGGTCGAGCAGATGAACGCGCCCGACATGGCCATGCCCGAGTTCGAGGGGCTCGCCCCCGACTACGCGGCCGACGACGCCCCGCCCGCGACCTTGCTGCCGGTGCTGCGCTTCTTCGTCGAGACCCACGGGGCGGAGATCCAGGCCATCGCCGAGGCCTGGGCCGAGTGGCTGGCGGCGGACGCCGGCCGCACGCCCGGGGCCCAGATCTCCGAGACCGCGCCGGCGCAGCCGGTGCTGGAGCCCCGGCCGGTGCGCATACGCGGCACGGTCTTCACCCTCTCGCCGCGTCTGCACACCCTGTGGATGTTCCAGCGGCCGCTGTCGTTCTTCGCGGCCCAGACGGGGGCGGCGCGGCGCGCGTGCGAGACGTTCGCCGCATCCATCGGGGCCGAGGCGCTCCTGTCGCTGCGGCTGGCGCGGCCGTTGCGGCGGGACGGCGGGCGGCTGCTGGTCGGCTGAGCCGCCCGCGGCGTCCAGATCGCATGGCGCCTAGGCGAAGAACCAGTCGTTCTGCGCCGCAAGGCCCGTGGTGACGACCCCCTCCAGCGTGGCCACCAGCACGGGCGCTCCGGCCCCCGCGCCGTCGGCGTCGAACCATACCGCCACGCCCCCGGCCGCCGCCTTCAGCTGCAGCCAGCCGTCGGCGACCGGCTCGGAGCCCGCATAGCCCGCCTGCTGGAACAGGGCGCGCAGGTCCAGCATGTCCTCCCCGCGCGTGAAGTCGGTGATGCGGTCGGCGGATCCCAGCTGCTCGTAGCGGAAGATGTCCTTGCCCGCGCCGCCGGTCAGGACGTCGGCCCCGCGGCCGGCGATCAGAATGTCGTCGCCCGCCGCCCCGTCGAGGGTCGATCCCCAGCCGTTCGCCACCAGCAGGTTGTCCAGCTCGTTGCCGAC
>Ga0163219_100309_pt1 | contig 13389 bp, 8 predicted proteins | sample MSEWel2016_04_06_FD_113150 | JGI IMG/M metagenome (GOLD analysis project Ga0163219, IMG submission 113150) | Subsurface microbial communities from deep shales in West Virginia, USA - MSEEL Well Study Marcellus 3H_2016_04_06 ...
AGTTGACTTATTTTTTTAGCAAGATGCACATCTTTCTCGGTGATTTTCCCTACATCGTGCGAAATGAGTTTAACTTTTACTTTTTTATAGCCGAAAATCTCAATGTCGGGATGGTGGTCGGCTTCTTCTGCTATTGGAACAATCTTGTGTACAAATTCAACCGCCTCAACAAAATTGCTTCGCACAAATGTGCGGGTAAGCTGATTGTTTTCAATTATCCAGTTTTCAGGTGTTTTCATAATTTTCTCCTTTATTTCAAAAATTGGTTGTAATAATATACAGATTAGAGGTGGAAATTGTTTAAAGTATAACACTGCAAACCTCCTTTTTTCTCAACGGATTATTGAGTAGTAAATGCGAATAAAAACGAATGATTTTCTCCGATTTCTTGTCTAAACCACGGATAGTCCCTGGTAGTGCGTTCGATAAAAAGTGTTTTAAATATTTTGCTTTTATTTCTCCTTTCTGCAAGACGAAATTTTAAAGCATAGCCAAAGTTACGATCCAAAATTTTAACGATGCAGGAATGAAAAAGAGATATGAAGTAGTATTTTGTAATCGCACTACTAGTTTAAAGTAGCGTTTATTTCATTAGAGATTGTTTCGGGCATAGCCCTCGCAATGACGCATCTTTAGAGGGGTCGGAGGAGGAAGCAGGGCGGCGCCGCCGCCCTGCTTCCTCTTCCCTTCTATTAACTGGATTGTGGGTCATTGCGAGGGTTTACCCCGAAGCAATCCCGATAACAAAGGTTTTTTCGATGAATTAGCGGTTCATCCCGAAGCAATCTCTAAAAATATATGCGACTATAAACTCAATAGTTTGTTAAAAAAAAGCCTAAACGCAAAGACGCAATGGCGCAAAGTTTTTATTATCAGAGAGTTATGATAAATATTCCGCGTTGTGCAAATTACTCACTAACAGGCATTTAATCCCGAAGCTTCGGGATAACGGAGTATTGTAAACTTAAACCACGGATAATGTAATTCTTTGTAATGGAATAATGTCTGGATGAACATTTTGTTTTTTTATTTGTAAATTAACCAATGATTTTTAGCCAATAATCACCCAACTTCACTTCCTATGATTGAGGCAATAGTCCGTTTTAGTGTTCGTCATAAACTGATGGTGTTTCTTTTTACTGCCACTGTTTTTGCTTTTGGAATTTTTTCTCTTACACAATTACCCATTGGTGCCACACCGGATGTGACCAATAATCAGGTTCAGGTTATCACAACGTCACGAAACTTATCTACGCTGGATGTGGAAAAATTTCTTACCTATCCTGTGGAGATGGAAATGGCAAACCTTCCCGGGGTTGAGGAGATTCGATCGGTTTCAAAATTTGGACTTTCGGTGGTAACCATTGTCTTTGACGAGGATATGGGGACTTACCTTCCCCGGCAGTTGATTTCAGAAAAAATTGATGCAGCATCGGACGCCATTCCGGAAGGATATGGAAAACCTTTTATGGGGCCGGTATCTACAGGGCTGGGGGAGATCTATCAATACACACTTGAAGTTAAGCCGGGATATGAAGAGCATTTCTCACCCATGGAATTGCGCTCCATCCAGGATTGGATGGTGAAACGTCAACTATCGGGGATTGAGGGAGTGGTAGAGGTAAACACCTGGGGCGGGTTCCTGAAACAATACGAAGTGGCTGTTGATCCGGCAAAGCTAAAAGCGTTGGAGGTGACTCTTGAGCAGGTTTTTAGTGCGGTGTCCGAAAACAACAATATGGCGGGGGGAAGTTATATAGAACGCAGCGGGCAGAGTTATTTTGTGCGGGGTGAAGGGCTGGTGGAGAATCTGGATGATATCCGGAATATTGTGGTTCAAAACAGAGCAGGAACGCCTGTTTTGGTAAAACATGTTGCCGATGTGCAATTTGGCAGTGCCAACCGTTTTGGTGCTATCACCGGAAACGGAGAAGGCGAAAAAGTGATGGGGCAGGTGATGATGCTGAGAGGAGCCAACCCGAAAGCGGTGATAGATCGGGTCAAAGAACGTGTGGAGGATGTTCAGAAAACGTTGCCGCAAGGGGTTTACATTAACCCATTTCTCGACCGAAGCGAATTGATTGGCCGAACTACTGCCACCATTGCCGAAAACCTGATATTGGGTGCCCTGATTGTCATTTTCGTGGTGGTACTCCTGTTAGGCAGCTGGAGGTCAGGACTGGTGGTGGCTGCAATTATACCGTTAAGTTTGCTGTTTGCCCTTTCGCTGATGTATCTGACCGGGGTCGATGCCAACCTTATGAGTTTGGGAGCCATCGACTTTGGTATTATTATCGATGGCGCCGTGATTATTGTGGAATATATCTACTACAAAATTAATGTACGACGAAAGGGCCTAAATGAGTTGTCCTCTGAAGAACGGCTCCATGCCAGAGATTCCTTGTCTGTTGAGGGGGCTTCAAAAATGATGAAGTCTGCAGTCTTTGGCCAGATTATCATCATTATTGTATTGATACCGATACTTACGCTAAGTGGAGTGGAAGGTAAGATGTTCCGTCCTATGGCGCTGACTTTTAGCTTTGCTCTGATTGGTGCTATGGTTTTTGGATTTACTTTTGTCCCTGCTATTTCGGCATTGTTTATCAAAGCTTCCAGGAGGGAGAAACGAACCATCTCCGATCGGTTGATGGATTTTTTGAACCGACTTTATACACCAACCATTGCGTGGGCCATGGATCACAAAAAAGTTGTTGTTATTCTGGCTGCAATACTCCTGGGTGGTTCCGGCTTCATATTTACCAGGTTGGGCGCTGAGTTTGTCCCGACTCTGGATGAGGGAGACTTTGTGATTCAGCCGGTACTGAAAACAGGAACCAGTCTGGGTGAGACCATCGAAATTATGACCCGTATCGAAAAAATTGTCAAAACATTTCCAGAAACCCGTCAGGTCGTGAGTCGCATCGGGGCTGCAGAGGTGCCTACCGACCCCATGTCGATGGAGGAAACCGACGTGATTATCACGCTTACCCGGAAAAACCAATGGACTACCGCGGATACCAAAGATGAACTGGCCGATAAATTCAAAGAACGAATTCAGGCAAAAATTCCCGGCCTTGAAATTGAGTTTACCCAGCCTATCGAAATGCGTTTTAATGAGCTTATTACCGGGGTGAGGGCCGATTTAGCCATCAAAGTGTTTGGTGACGACATGGATGTGCTGAATCAGAAGGGAGAGCAAATTAAGGCATTGATGCACCAAATTCCCGGAGCGGCTGATGTCGTGTTGGAAAAGACCACCGGGTTGCCCGAAATGCTGGTGACATACAACCGCCATAAACTTGCTTCGCTTGGTCTTAATATTGCCGATGTAAACAGGTTGATAAATGTAGCATTTGCCGGAACTACCGTAGGTACTGTTTATGAAGGGGAGCGTAGGTTCGATCTGGTGGTCAGGCTGGAGGAAGAATCCCGGAATTCTATTGAAGATCTCAAAAATCTCATGGTCACGCTCCCGGGAGGTAACATAATTCCGGTTGGAGAAGTGGCCGAAATTTCCTACTCCAAAGGGCCTGCCCAAATTTCCAGGGATGAGACACGGCGTCGCATTGTGGTTGGGGTGAATGTCAGAGGGCGTGACCTGGAATCGGTGGTGGAAGATGCAGGGGTTCTGATCAATGAAAAGGTGGATTTTCCCCCCGGTTATTATGTGGAGTACGGCGGTCAGTTTGAAAATCTACGAAGTGCCCGTCAACGATTGCTGATAGTGGTTCCGGTGGCTCTGTTGCTTATTTTTATAATGTTGCATTTTGCCTTTGGGAGTATTCGACCGGCCATTCTGGTGTTTTCGGCAGTGCCACTTTCTGCGGTTGGGGGCATCCTTTTTTTGTGGTTGCGTGGAATGCCTTTTTCTATCTCAGCGGGTGTAGGATTTGTGGCATTGTTTGGTGTTTCGGTACTCAACGGCATTGTTTTGATAGAACATTATAACGATTTAAGACGCTCGGGTATGACTGATTTGAAAGACTTGATTCTGGCCGGCGCAAGGCAAAGGTTGCGTCCCGTTCTTCTGACAGCCACTTCTACCGCTTTCGGTTTCTTCCCGATGGCTTTTTCTTCCGGCGCCGGTGCTGAAGTACAGCGCCCACTTGCAACGGTTGTGGTGGGTGGACTGGTAACTGCTACCTTGCTGACCTTGGTGGTTTTGCCGGTGTTGTACTGTCTGATGGAGGATCGCTCAAAGTTGCGGAAGTTTGGAATCCCCAACTGGCTGACTGTTTTGGTGCTTTTGTTTGTGCCTGTGGGGCTCACAGCTCAAAAATCGCTTGACCCCGACGAAGCGGTAAAAATTGCACTGGAAAACAATTCGGGTATTTTGGCATCCGACCTGAAACTGAAGGCTGCCGGAGCCAGAACTTCAACTGCCTGGGATTTGGATAAGACGGAAGTTTATGTCAGCTATGACGAAAACAACATTGCTGCCGATAATGAAGATCCTATAACTGTTTGGGGAGTGCAGCAGAGTATGAAATTTCCACTGGTCTATATGGCGGGGAAGAAAGTTTTAAGAGCGGAAGAGGAAATCCAGTTGTATCGGCACCGCATGAATCAGCAGGAACTGACCCTGAATGTTTTGACTGCTTATTACGATGTGGTATATTTTGGAGGTGTGGAAAAGCACTATCAATCTCTTGATTCGCTTTATTCAGTTTATGCCCGGGCTGCCGAAACCAGACAAATACACGGAGAGGCCAACAGGTTGGATTTGCTGTTGGCACGCTCTAAAAAAGATGAGGTGGCTCTGATGTTGATGCGGGCCTCGGAAGATAAAAAATCAGCGATGCAGCGACTGTACAACTTGCTTCAGAGCGATGATGAGTTTGAGGTAGCTCTGGACTCACTTCCACGTCTGGAGATAAAGGAGCCTGATTTGGCCGGGCATCCTGGATTGTTGATGCAAAATGCGACAGGCGAAATGGCTTCGAAACAATTAAATGTGCATAAGCTGAACTGGTTACCTGACATTAATCTTGGTTATTTCCAGGGAACCAATGAGATGGAAAATGCCCGGGTTTATCGGGGCTTTGAAGTGGGGCTGGCTTTTCCTTTGTTTTTTGGGAGTCAAAGTTCTAAAGTGAAATCGGCCCGGTTGGAAATGGAGGCCGCTCGCATGGATTATCGCAATTTTCAAAGACAGCTCACCGGACAACTGGAAATGCTGATGGCCCAAAACCGAAAATACGCCCGGTCGCTTGAGATATTCGAATCCAGTGGTAGCGCACAGGCATCGGAGATGATGAATGTGGCCCGGAAATCTTTCGAAGCCGGTGAAATCAGCGTGTTGGAGTATGTTACCGTGATGGATCAGGCCCGACGACTGATTCTTGATTATATGGAGAGTTTGCGAGCTTACAACCGAACGGTGCTGAAAATCAATTACCTTTTGCCGTGACGGAGCTAAAACAGTTATAGGATAATTGCAAAAATCCTAAATTCTGTGGTAATTGCGGTATTGAAAAGCAGCTTAAACACAGAGACGCATTGACGCAAAGTTTTTATTCAAAGTGAGTTGTGGGTTGTTTACTGCCCCTTGTAATAAATTGATTATCAACTATTTTTCGCCCGGAAGATTCGGGTGACGAAGTAATGTAAAAATATCGACTATGTATAAGAGTATTCCTTTATTGCTTGTTTTACTATTGTTTTTTTCTGGTTGTTCGGGCGTGCAAACAGATGAATCATCCGAAGGAACCACTTTTTCTGATGGTGCGGTGGTGGTAACCAAAGAACAATTTGAGAGCTCGGGGATGGAGATGGCTCCTCTTCAGAAAGTTGAAGCTACTGAAGAGATTGATGTAAATGGCAGAATAGCGGTGACACCCGGTCATTTATCCGAAATTAGTCCGCTGATCGAAGGACGGGTGCGTTCAGTGTTTGTTTCGCGTGGCGACTGGGTGAAAAAAGGAGAAGGTCTTTTTGTACTGGAGGGCCCTGTAATAATCAATTTGCAGAAGGATTATCTGGAAGCAGCTGCTCTTTATCCTGTTTTAAAGGCTGATTTTGAAAGACAAAAAGGACTTGTCGGTGAGGAAATTACCTCTCAGAAAGTTTTTGAAAAGGTTCGTGCCGATTATTTGGGTGCTAAAGCAAGACTTTCCGGATTAAAAGCTCAGCTCGAACTTTTAGGGGTTGATCCATCAAGGCTGGAAGAATCGGTTGAGATTGCTTCGGGTATAACAATTAAGGCTCCAATTTCGGGAAATGTGACCATGCAGGAAGTGCGTCAGGGGATGTTCTTGTCACCCGGTGAAAAAGTAATGGAGATAATTGACCCGGAATCTGTTTATGTGGAGATGGATGTTTATGAATCCGAAATGGACGGATTAGCCGAAGGTTTGGAGGTTCTTGTTGGGGCTGATGCGTATGAAGCGGATATTGCACGTATTTCCAGAAAAGTGGATCGGGAGTCCAGGACAATTGCTGTACAAGCCACTTTCAGGAATGTTGTTCCGGCTTTGCTGCCCGATATGTTTGTAAATGCAAGAATTTTGAAGAGTTCCGGGGAGATGTGGGTGTTGCCCGCCGATGCGGTAGTGGAGGTGGAAAACCGGAAATGGGTTTTGGTTAAAGAAGCTGAAAATGACAGTGTTTACTCGTTTGTGCGCAGCGAAGTGGAGACGACAGATCTGATAAAAGGGCAGGCAGGCATTCTTAATTACGAAGAATTTGAACCAAATTCCTTATTTTTGTCCAAAGGAGCATTTGGATTGATTCAATGAGAGAAATTTCGCTTACCATAGATGAAACGGCCCGAAAGGCTATAGGGCTCATTTTTCCGGCGCTTTTTGCCACCGGCATTCCGTTCTTTGTGTTGCATGGCTGGCAGCCTTTTCAGTACTGGAGTTGGATGGGGGTGCTCATGTTTTTTGGGTGCGTTTTGGTTGGAATTCCTATGCATGAATTACTGCATGCCCTCATATTTGGGATGTTTGCCAGGGGAGGTTTCAAATCCATAAAATTTGGTGTCGAGCCACGAACTTTTACTCCTTATTGTCATTGCACCGCACCCATACGGGTTCAGTACTACCGGCTGGGGGCTTTATTGCCTTTACTGGTGTTGGGGCTTGTGCCGTTTGTGGTTGCACTTTTTACCGGTTCTTTTGGTTTCTGGCTTTTTGGATACATCTATATAGTTGGAGCAGGCGGAGATTTGGTTGCCCTTAAAATGCTGAAGAAAATTCCCGGGCATAAAAAAGTACTGGACCATCCCGAAAAAATGGGTTTTTTTGTACTGGATTAAAGTTTTTACTCTTCCGGTTTAAACCAGTCCGGATATGTGGTGTCCTTTTTTGAGTTCTTTCTTTTTTCGTTTTTTCTGAAACCAAATTCGTAGGTTATTCCAATAAGGATGCCCACCCCGATTTTTGGCAAATCCCCATAGCCACGGTTTCGTAATTCTTTGTCGGCAGACCTGGTGTTGGTCATGTTGTTCACTGCCAGAAAAAGTCCTACGGCATTGTTTTCCCAACCAAATTTCATCCCGGCTTTTCCTTCGAAGTAGATGGAGCCGTCAAGGTTGTCAATAACTTCCGTTTCATTGCTTACCCGGTTGTGGATTTCTAAGTCTCCTGGGGGGCTTGTCCAGCCAATCTCCAATGAGGAGAAAAACGGGTTGTTGGAAAGTCTGGAGAAAGGGTTTTGGGTGGAAAAGTTGACCGCAGTAAAAAAACCGATATTGAATCCCAGGTCCATTTTTGCATTGATGTCGGAATGGGTATATTCTAATGCACCATAACTGATGGCTCCCATTTTTACCCCGGCATCAAAGTCCCATTTTGGGAGTGGTTTATATTTGTAGTAAGCGGCAAGCACAACAGCTCCAAAGTCATCTTCGTCTGTATAATAATCCTCGTTTGGGTCGTAATCATCATCACCGATACTTTCCAACATAACCCTGATTGCAGACAATGGATCCGCACCTATCGAAAAGCCCATGTGGTGTCTGGTTTCTACCTGGGAAAAAACCGGAATGGAAAGAAATAAAAAGAGAAAAAATAAGATGTGCTTCATTGTTGAGTCAGGTGAGTTCGGGTGCAAAAATATAAAATTTTGTTTGTCATGATAAAAATCACTTCGAACAACCGGATATTTTTACCAAAATGACTGGATTGTTGAATAACTTTTTGTTAATTTTAGTTAAACTAATTATCTAAAATTCTTGTGCTATGAATAAAAATCCCTATTCTCCTGAAAGTCTGATGATGTCGTATGGTTATAAGGCTGCCGGTCACCAGGGGGCTGTAAAATGTCCGCTGTTTCAAACTTCTACTTTTGCCTTTAATTCTGCATCCGAAGGAAAAGCTTTTTTTGAACTTGCATACGGACTTCGAAATCTCGAAGAAGGGGAAGAGATGGGAATGATATACAGCCGTGTAAACAACCCGAATCTTGAAATTGCTGAAAAGAGACTGAAATTATGGGATAAAGGAGAGGATGCTGTCTTTTTTGCTTCAGGGATGGCAGCCATTTCTACGATGATGTTTACTTTTCTCAGACCCGGTGATATTTTGCTTTTTGGTTCTCCGGTGTATGGAGGAACCGACTATTTTATTCACCATGTTCTGCCACAGTTTGGCATACGTACACTGATGTTTACTTCAGACGATACAGAGGAGAATATTCAGGCTTTACTGAATGCTGCCTGGCCGGGAGAAACGCCCTCTTTTATTTATGTTGAAACCCCGGGCAACCCCACCAATAATTTAATTGATATTGAGATGTGTGCCCGTTTGGCGAAGGTTTTTTCAACCAAGGATAAAAAATGCCTGCTTGCTGTTGATAATACTTTTTTAGGCCCTGTTTTTCAGCATCCTCTGGCTCATGGTGCTGATCTGGTAGTCTATTCTGCTACTAAATTTATTAGCGGTCACAGCGATTTAATCGCTGGTGCTTGCGTGGGGTCAATTAAGGTAATCACCGTTATTAAAGCCATGCGAACATTTATGGGAAGTATGCTCGACCCGCACTCTTCGTGGTTGGTGATGCGAAGCCTTGAGACACTGAAAATAAGGATGGAGCGGCAAGCCGAAAGTGCGCTTAAAGTTGCTGAATTTTTGCGCAGCCAGCCTAAGGTTGAGTCTGTTCATTTTCTTGGATTTCTGGAAGAGGAGAGTGAACAGAAAAAGGTTTTTAATAAGCAATGTCTGGGCAACGGATCCATGATTTCATTTAATATTTCAGGAGGGGAAGAAGAGGCTTTCCGATTTCTGGATAATTTGTCTCTTTTTAAACTTGCTGTTAGTCTCGGGTCAACTGAAAGTCTGGCTGAACATCCGGCAACCATGACTCATGTGGATGTTTCGGCGGAGGACAGGGCAAAGTTGGGGATTCTTCCCAGCATGGTGCGTTTAAGTATTGGTCTTGAAGAACCGGACGATTTAATTGGTGTCATTAAAAGAGCTTTTGAATCGGTTTAGTATTGTGTTTTTATGGAAAAATAATCGAACATTTTAATCGAAGCATTTATTATTGTTGCGGATATTATTATCTTTGAGCTTAATATAGGGCCGGAATAATGGACGGATTGTTTTTTAAAGTGGGGAATGTGTTTTAATGACCCTCAAAAACAACCAGTGATACTTTCAAGGGCAATTGCTTTCGAATATTTTATGGTGGTGTGTTTCCGTTGTGTTTTCATTCTTTTCTAAAAGAGATAATGGATGAAAATGTGTATGTGACTCGTTTTTACATGATGGTTTTGAGCAGTCAAAATTATTTTTGTTAAACGCTGTTGTTTTTTAGAATTTAATGATTCAGAAATTTATGTCAAAGAAAAATAAAACAAATAAAAGGAAAACCAAAAAGAGCGATTTGCAATCACAGGTAAAAAACCTGTTTTCGAATAATCCTCAGAAAACCTATAACTACAAGCAGGTCTCTGCAGCGTTGGGAATTACCAAAAAGACCGGACGCCTGCAGATCGAAGTTTTGTTGTTTGAACTGAGCGAGCAAAATTTCCTGAACGAAGTATCTACCGGGCGTTTTAAAATGAAGATGGTTCCAGGAACTTTTGTGGTGGGGATAGTTGATATGACTGCCAAGGGTGCCGCTTACATCGTTCCTGATGAAGGAGACGAAGATATTTTTGTGTCGCAAAACAATTTGGGACATGCGCTAAACGGGGATCGGGTGAAAATTCTTCAATATGCCCAAAAGCGCAATAAGCAGGCAGAAGGAGAAGTGGTTGAAATTATCGAAAGAAGCCGTGACCAGTTTGTGGGAACACTTGAAGTTTCACAGAATTTTGCTTTTCTGGTTGCTGATTCCCGCGTGATGCACCACGATATTTTTATTCCACCCGACCAACTCAATGGTGGAAAACAGGGACAAAAAGCGGTGGTTTGTATCACCGAATGGCCCGGGAAAGCCAAGAATCCTATTGGTAAAGTCGTGGATGTGCTGGGCAACCCCGGAGAAAATAACACAGAGATGCACGCTATTTTGGCCGAGTTCAATCTGCCATACAAATATCCGGAGAAGGTGGTGGAAGCTGCTGAGAAAATTCAGGATAAGCTGCCATCAGAGGAAATTAAAAAACGACGGGACTTCAGAAAGGTTCCCACTTTTACTATTGACCCCGCCGATGCGAAGGATTTTGACGATGCTTTGTCGGTTAGAACGCTGAAAAACGGGCACTGGGAAGTGGGTGTACACATTGCTGATGTGACACATTATGTAACTCCTGACAGCGTGCTGGATAAGGAAGCTGAGAGTCGTGCAACATCAGTTTATCTGGTTGACAGGGTGGTACCCATGTTGCCGGAGCGGCTGAGTAACGAGCTCTGTTCTTTGCGGCCTAATGAAGATAAACTATGTTTTTCTGCTGTTTTTGAGATTGACGAAAACGGTGAAGTTCATGATAGTTGGGTGGGACGAACAGTTATCCACAGCGACAGAAGATTCGCATACGAAGAGGCTCAGGACGTCATTGAAACAGGCGAAGGTGACCTCCGGGATGAGTTACTGACACTTAACCATCTGGCCCGGAAACTCAGAGCCATCAGATTCAACAATGGGGCGGTAGATTTTGAGCGGGTGGAAGTTAAATTCAAATTGGACGAAAACGGTAAGCCGCTGAATGTTTTCTTTAAAGAAGCAAAAGAGTCGAATAAGCTGATTGAGGAGTTTATGTTGCTGGCCAACCGGCGTGTGGCTGAGATTATTGGGCGCAATGAGTTAACTCCTGAAAACAAAAGGTCATCTAAAAATTCAAAAACTTTTGTTTACCGGATTCATGATGAACCCAATCCTGAAAAGTTTGAGGCATTCAGTAAATTTGTACGGAAATTCGGGTTCGAAGCTGCCCCTAAAGTAAACGAAACCATTAGTTCCTCTTTGAATCGTGTGCTTGATGAAGTTCAGGGCAAAAAACAACAAAATATTGTGGAGACACTGGCTATCCGAACCATGTCCAAAGCTGTTTATTCTACACATAACATTGGTCACTACGGACTGGGATTTAAGTATTACACCCATTTTACTTCTCCCATTCGCCGTTATCCCGATATGATGGTACACCGATTGTTGCAGCGATACCTTGATGAAGGACGCTCCGCAACTCGTGAAAAATATGAAGAGTTGTGCGACCACAGTACCAAGATGGAAATCCGGGCCTCCGAAGCCGAAAGAACTTCCATTAAATATAAACAGGTGGAGTTTCTGAAAGACAGAGTAGGGGACGTTTTCGAGGGGGTTATTTCGGGTGTTACCGAGTGGGGAATTTATGTGGAGTTGGATGAGAATAAATGCGAAGGTATGGTCCCCATTCGTGACCTTGATGACGATTTTTATCAGTTCGATGAAGATAATTATTGTCTGGTAGGGCGTCGGAAGAACCGGAAATATCAACTGGGCGATGCGGTGAAAATTCAGATAGCTAAGGCCAATCTTGAGAAAAGACAATTGGATTTTGTGCTGGCGACTTAAAACGGCTTTCTTTGACGAGCAAAGCGGCTAAGCCGGGCGGCCGTTTAACAAAACCTGTAAAACAGCTTTTTAAATTCGTGTAATTCGTGTAATACTTCGTTAAGTGTTTGCAATAAGCTGTAAACCAATGGTTTGCACCCAAGGGTGTTTATTTGTTAAAATTCAGTATATCAATATTTTACGAAACATCTTAAATCTTAAATCTAAACATCTAACGATCTATTGATTTGTGGACAACTAAAAATAATTGCGCAGCAATTAATTAAACGAGCAAATGATGATTTGAGTTTTACCTTTTGTGGTTTAGTCCTGGCTATGCCAGGTTAGGGATTGTAGGGAATTAGTTTTCAAAATTATAATATGAGTGTAGTATAAAAAGGTATATTTTTTGCCAAAATCAAGGCTTTGAAAATTTTTGTACCTGGGTTAACCTTCTGTTAATGAGGATTTAAAAATTTTCATTAACGAAGAGTTTGGCAATAAAGATGCTTTTTAGACCGAACTCATAATATGATAATACCTGTTTGACCCCATTGTCCTGTAACCTTAAGTTTAAATATTATGAGCGACATTTTCAATTCTATGATTTCCGGGGAGGATACTGTTCGGAATTCAATTTTAAGGTCGGCGCGTGAACTTTTTGCAAAGTTCGGGTACCGCAAAACCACCATGGAAGATATTGCCATGGCCCTTCGCAAGGGGAAGAGTTCTCTTTACTACTATTTTAAGAATAAAGAAGAGATTTTCCAGGCTGTTATTGAATTGGAGGCTGATATGCTGGAACACCGATTGCGTGAAGTGGTAACCAGTGAATACACGCCCCGGCAGAAATTTAACGATTATGTAATTGTTCGGATGGAAACTTTGAGGGAACTTGATAACTATCAAAAAGCCATGCGGGATGAGACCTACAGCGATTATCATTTTTTGGATGAAGTGCGTGAGAAATCGGAGAAGGCTGAGCAGGAGATGATCCGATCGGTATTGGAAGAGGGCGTTTTGGATGGCGAATTTGATATTAAGAACCTGAAACTGGCTGCTGTTGGTATCAGTACTGCCTTACGCGGATTGGAATTGCCTCTGTTCAGAGGAGTTGAAAACTTTGATGATTTCAGACTGCAACTCGACAATATCCTCAACATTCTTTTTTATGGAATTCTGAAAAGATAGAAATCTTAAATATCCCAGACCCCGCCGGAATAAGTCAACTTATCTGGCGGGGTCTGCTTGTTTGAAATGTTTCGGATTTTCGGTTTGTATGGGAATTATTTCTACAGGTTGATTTTTCTCATCTTTACCCTATCTTTGTATGCTTATTTTTTAATCAATGAGTGTAGTATAAAAAGGTATATTTTTGCCAAAATCAAGGCTTTGAAAATTTTTGCACCGGAGTTAACCTGTTGTTAATGAGGATTCAAAAATTTTCATTAACGAAGAGTTTGGCAA
>Ga0163219_100310_pt1 | contig 13385 bp, 9 predicted proteins | sample MSEWel2016_04_06_FD_113150 | JGI IMG/M metagenome (GOLD analysis project Ga0163219, IMG submission 113150) | Subsurface microbial communities from deep shales in West Virginia, USA - MSEEL Well Study Marcellus 3H_2016_04_06 ...
CCTGCTAAAGTAACAGCATTGGACATGATAATTCTATCACCTAATTGGCAATCATGGGCAACATGGCAATATGCCATGATTAAATTATTATCACCAATCTTAGTCAAACCTCCACCCTCTTCAGTACCACGGTGTATAGTAGCAAATTCACGAATTGTATTATTATCTCCAATCTCTAGAAAACTCTTCTCACCATGGAACTTTAAATCCTGTGGTTCTTGACCAATAGATGCACCATTAAAAATCTTATTATTCTTACCTATTTTAGTCCACCCTTGAATGACTACATGGGGCTCAATTTTGGTCTTATCACCAATCTCAACATTTTCCCCAATAATAGCATAGGGACCGATTTCCACACCTTCTCCTATTTTAGCACCTGGATGAACGACTGCTGTCTTATGAATTTTCTTATTCAAATGTACCACCTTATTATCCTTTGTCTTTTCCATCTGGTCCCCCCCTTTGTCCTTTTATTTGTCTTGTATCGCACAAGTTAAAGTTGCCTCTGTTACTATTTCTCCATCTACTAAAGCCTTAGCCGCGACCTTACCAATTCCTCGTCTTAATTTAACTACTTCAACTTCAAAGATCAATTGATCTCCTGGCTTAACTGGGTGCTTAAACCGTGCATCTTCAATACGTGCAAAATATGGTACTTTCTCCTCAGGGTTATCTACTGTAGTTAATAAGCCTACCCCTGCAACTTGAGCCATTGCTTCTATTATCAGTACTCCTGGCATAATTGGATGGCCTGGAAAATGCCCATTAAAAAATTGTTCATTTGCAGTTACATTCTTTAAGCCTACAACCTTCTTTCCTGGCTGAACCTCTAAGATTCTATCCACCAATAAGAATGGATACCGATGTGGTAAAATTTTCTGAATTTCATTGATATCTAACATTTTCATTCCTCCTATTTCAATAATCTCTCTTTAAGCTTTCTAGACAAGATAGAATTTAACCTATGACCAGATCTAATTCCAATAATATGACCTTTAAATTCTGGTGCTAATTTGATATCTCCCAAAATATCTAGAATCTTATGCCTTGCAAATTCATTATTAAATCTCAATTCATTAATTGGACCATCTTCCCCAACTAAAATAGCATTGTCTAAACTGCCTCCTAATGCTAAACCAGACTCCTGTAATCTCTCAATCTCATGGGAAAAGCCAAAGGTTCTAGCAGCAGCTATTTCATTATAATAAGTATTCTCATCAATAGTGAATTCGGCAAATTGGTCTTGCAAAGAAGGATGGTTACTGACAAAGGTATAACTTATCTTTAAATTATCATCAGGTAACACTATCAAAGCCTGATCTCCTTCTTTGACATAGATTGCTTGATCAATTTTATAAACCTCTTTATCTTCCTTCTGCTTTTGAACTCCTGCTTCTTTTATTAGCTCATAAAAAATTTTGGCACTCCCATCAGTAACTGGAAGCTCATTTGCATCAATTTCAATTAATAAATTGTCTATCTTTAATGCATTTAATGCCGACATCAAATGCTCAATAGTATTAACATCCCAACTGCTTTTACCAATAGTTGTACAACGCTGTGTTGATACTACATTGTCAATACCAGCCTTTATCTCTGGACAACCTTCCAAATCTATCCGTCTAAATCTGATACCCTGGTTAACACCTAAAGATTTACAATTAATAGTAACATTCTTGCCAGTATGGAGTCCAATACCTGTATAAGTAAACTCTTTCTTTATTGTATGTTGCTTCCTATCCAAACTCTTACCTCCTTTAACCTTATATTAGTTCAACAAACAACAAAAACATCCTGCATAGCAATAAATCAAATCTAAATTAAGTTTAACTCTAAGAACAAAATTTAACCATTAAATCTTAAACCTAGACTAAAACCTAATAATAATCTAACAATTCTTTATATCTTCTCCCAACCTCTGAAATTGGATTTTCAAATATATCCTCAGGAGTACCCCGCTCTACTACTACTCCATTATTCATCAATAAGATTATATCGGCAACCTTTAATGCAAAGGATACCTCATGGGTTACAATAATAACTATCTTATCCTTCTTTCTTGTTAAATCCTCAATCACTTCTAGTACCTCTTTAACTAAAATCGGATCTAAAGAAGCTGTAGGCTCATCTAATAGCATCAGACTTGGTTCAACTATTAAAGCTCTAGCAATACCAATTCTCTGTTTTTGTCCCCCACTCAATTCATTTGGGTAGCTATCTATCTCATCTTCCATTCTAACCTTCTTTAAAGATAAGATGGCCCTCTCTTTTAAGTCTTCTGCTTTAAGACCACTCTTAATCAAAGGTAACATTACATTCTCTAAAACCGTTAACCTATCAATTAAATTAAATTTCTGAAAGACAAAACCAACCTCTTTACGCCAATTTAACAATCTATCCTCAGGCAGCTCCATAATGGATAATCCTTTAAAAATAACCTTTCCATCATCAGGCTCTGTCAGACGGTTTAAACAGCGGATGGTAGTTGACTTACCACATCCACTAGGTCCCATAATAGCTACAGTCTCTCCTTGATTGATTTTAAAATTAACCCCTTTTAAAACCTCTTTATGACCATATCTTTTAATCAAACCTTTAACTTCTAACATTCTACCTCCCGATTGATTAGTCTGAGTTTAAGTAAATGATTAAAATAATAACTTTATAGCTTACTTAATCTTAGACTTAAAATGTCATAATATCCATAAAGACCCGTTTGAATTTGATTCTAAAGTTTACTGACTATAAGTAAACTCAAGCTGACACCAACACTAATTAAAAATAAGTCTTCTTCCTGTTTAAAAACTTCAATATACCAGGCTTACCTGAAGGAACTATAATCTCTCTCATAATCTCACCATAAGTAAACCCCAAAGCCTGCCCTGCTCTAAATTCTTCATCAGATATCTTATTCATAACCTCAGCTTTATTGACAGTAAAGATCCCTAAAACCCCTCCAAATAAGAAGCTAGTATAGCTTGGTACATAGGGAATCCTTGCTTGACTTAAATAAAAGACAGTACCTAAAGTCAAAGCACCAACTATAAAACCATAATAATTAGCCTCATCAGAATACCATTTCCTATCAAAGCTTCCCCCATGTATTTTAATGGAATTAATGATTAAGGTATGGTCAAAAATCAAGGAGGTTAAAGTTAAAATGATTGCTGTAAAGGCAGTCAATAAACCCTTAACTTCTCCTAATATTTGAGAGATTTGACCCCGCAAATCAGGGCTAATCAAACCTGCTTGAGAGCTATAAATAGTAATCTGATTAGAGATATAGTTCTTAATCTCATTCTTAAGCTGATTCAATTTAACTCCTTGACTAGGTAATAATAGTGTTATTTGAGTTCCTGGAATAACCTGCCCCTGAATATGTTTATCAATTAAATCGATGCTATCTGTGATCTCCTCATCCTTTAGTTTTGGTAAAGAGTTGTCTATATATTCTATTTCTTTAATAATACTTGCTAAATCTATTTTTTTTAATTCAGCAAGGTCTTCTCTTAAACCGACAATATCCTGCTGCAAGCTCTGGCTATTTAGCTCACCAACCTTATAGACCAGATCTCTATCAGTAATATTACCCAAAGTATCCTTTAAGCTTTCTCTATCAATTTCGGCAACCTTATTAATAAAATTATTGAACCCTCTCACATCCTCTTGCCATTTAACTAACTCTTCTAAGATAGGATTATATTGATTAATATAACGTATAATCTTAGTAGTATTAGTATCTAATCTATTTGAAAAATCAAGAATAGTCTTTTCTAGTTCAATTATATCTGCTCGATATAGATTGCTTGCTGAAATATCATCAGTTCTCTGACTGACACTCTCAGCCACTGCTTTTAATTTAAAATTAATATCTTGAAGTATCTCCTTAAAAAAGTTTAGCTCTCTAACTATTTTAACCAAACGGGTTAAAACCTTATCTAATCGACTAACAGCATCTCGTAAACTATCAAGTTCTATCTTATCTATATCCTTTTTGTAGACCTTTAACTGCTGGTTCAACCCCTGAAGCTCAAAGATAGAGTCTTCTAAATCTTTAAAGACTGCTAGGGTATTAATTAAATTGGTGACTGTGCCAGTAGCTGTTTGGAAGATAGAGTCCAATCTAGGCAATAATTTAGTAGTTTCGCTGACTGCATAGGCCAACTCTTGTCTAGGATTGTCAACTTGAATCTCTCCTACCAAATCTCCTAATTGATCATCCTTAAAGAAATAAGCTTCATTAGTCAGTATCTCTCTACTATCACCTTTTTCAACAACAGCCCTAGCTACTTGATTCTTTGCTGCTGTAACCCTTAAGATCACCTGCCTATCTCCCTTGGCTGGAACTATAAACCTCTGACCCTCTTCAGCCTCTATCCCTTCTTGAAGAGCAATCGTGACCTTAGTAGCATATCCTTCTAAGAATCTCTTCATCTCAGTCATAGTCTTGACCAAGGCATCTAAGTCACTTACACCTGTTGTAGTAATATTTTCAATCAAATTAGGATGGCTCTTATTAAGCTCTCTGACCAGTTCATCACTCAATTCTAGAATCTCATCCTCATTTTGAGTGATTGGAAATCGAATTGAAAGCACTTGATACTGATTTAATACATTTTGAACCTTTTTAGTCACAGACTCTATTAACTCTGCTTTCTTGATAATAATCTCCAATTTATCGCCATCTGGAAAGCTAAAGTCAACCCCTGCTAAACCATCAACCTGATCCTCAATTAAATCTCTAACCTCTCTATTTAAACCTCTAATAGTTATTCGAGGTTCTGTCATAATAGATACACTATTAAGTCCTGAAACATTCTCAAAATAATCACCAATTTTTATGTAAATATCTCTATTTCTATATTTAGAAGCCAACTTAATAAAAAAGTTTGTCTTTCCTACTACCTCAACACCTAAAATAAGCTCTGAACCAGGAAAATTATTCTCAATAATATCCTCTATCTCTTCACTAGCCCTCTCTTTAGCCTCTTTGTCCAAAATTAAAGCAAGGTCATATTCACCATATTCTCCTAATAGACCACTGATAGTATCACCAAAATAGTAATCTGCTAAATATCCGATTATAATCGAGGTTAAAGAGACCAAAAAGATTGTCACGACCAAAAGAAGCAAAATATCCTTTCTAAAATCAGAGTTTAGGAGAAACATTATATTCACTCCTATTCTATCATTTTGTCTTTACTAAAAAGACAAGTTTGCATCTATCTACTATCATATTAGTTTCTCCTAATAACTCTATATTATTAAAATTATTGAAATGACATGTTTTATTAATTAAATTTAGGCATAAATAGTATCTCTTTATGGGTATATTGCGACAGTTTTGCTACTAGCTTATAGCTACTGGTTATTAGCTAAGACCTTAAAAGCTAAAGGCTAGAAGCCAGCAACGGATTTATCACAAAGGGCTTGTTTTTAGCCCTGAAGGAGTAGCTAATAAAAAAGTGTCATAATCTCTCTCTATTGTATAACTACATCCTTAAATATTATAGCAAAAAAAGAAGATAAACTCAAAAATTTTGTATAAATCTAAAAAAATATAGTAGAGTATGCTCCCTACTATATCTTTGCTTGTTATTATATGTCAAATTCCATTTGAACATTTCCAGTAGCATCAAAATCTCCCTTTTTAATATAGATAATAATTTTATCACTCTTAAGCCACTGTCCGTCCTCCTTTAGCTCCACATCTTCTTTAACTAACATCTCATCTTTCTGCCCATCATAATTTAGACTCTCTCCTTGAATCTCTTGACCATCATAGAGAACAAACACGTTCTGTTTTGCCTCCATGTTATCATTTTCAGTCCAGACCTTCAAATACTCACTACTTAGCTTTAAAGGCTTATTATCCTTTTTAGAATCAAGCTTTACATCATCTTCTGCTACTAAAATATCATTATCTATATCAAATTCTAACTTATCACTTTTAATTTTATCACCTGATTCTCGCTGTAAATAAACATCTTCGCTAAAATAAGCTATATTATCATCACGCTCTAATCTCAATTTATTGGATGTAATCAGATTTCCATCATAGTCCAATCTGATATTACCATTACCTATATATAGATTCTCATCCTTCTTATATCTCAATCTATCAGCTTTTAGCTTGGCTCTTTCGCTCTTTTCTACCCCTTCTTTTGCTTCTTCAGCATTTATTGTAACAGAAAAAAGGAGCATCAGAGAAAGCAATATAACCAGTTTAATCCTCATCAGAGCCAACCCCTTTAAGCTCAAACTCCATCTCTACATTACCAGAAAAGTCTATGATATCATTCTCTACATCCATTCTCATCTTTTTAGCAAATAGCTCTCCATCATCAAGGGTAACCTTGACATCATTATCAGTAACAAATTCCTTTCTCTTATCAAGCCAGTCTAACTTTTCAGTTCTAATCTCTTCACCATCTACCTTATCTAATCTAATATTCCCCTTTAGCTTTATATCCTTACTTCCTTTAAAATAGACTATCTCCTCAGCATCTAAGGTATATTCAACCTCTCCCTTATTAAATAATTCTCCTTTTTGAATATCCTTTAAAATAACTTCAGTCTCCTTCTTTTTATCTTCATCTTTTGGAATCAGGATTTGATTAGCAGTAATATCCCAGCGCTTATCCCCATTATTATAGGTAATAACCCGGGGACTATCTATTTGATATTGATAATTAGGGGAAGTATCATCTTCCTCTTGACTCTCATTAGAATAAAAGAAAGATAGACTAGCAAAGGTTAAACTTATAAATAATATAGCTAATATTATTTTAATTTTCTTCATCTAAAACCCCTCCTAAATTACCATCACCAACTGATACCTGCCCTTTTTCAGATTTAATTCCAAAAGCATGGTTTGGAAATGATAAGATTTGATATTTAAAAGCAATCTCCTCTTCCATATAATCATAACTGAATATTACCCTTCTACAATGTAACATCTTTTCAACACTGAAGTTGGCTTTATCATACTCTCCATCTTCAAAATCATAACTGCCTTCTAGCTTAATTGTCCATTCCCAATCTTTCTCACCAAATGTCCAATCTAACTCAGTATCCCATTTTCCATTTAACTTGTCATCAACTTTATCATAATAATAATATAAATCCAATTGATAATCAAAATTAAGATAATCTACAATTATAGATGTATCAATCTTATCAAAACGCATCTCATTTAAATCATATCTGATATTGTTCTTAATTGTATAATTATCATTCAATAGATAATCGAAGGTAACCTTTAAAGGATCATACTCTTCTCCTGCTTCAGCCAACAAATCATATCCTGTCTCAACTTTAAATCTACTTTGATTCTTTCTCCAATCCAACTCCCACTCTATATTATGTTCATCCTCTTCTGCCTCTTCAAAACCTTCCATTACCTCGCCTTGAGTCATCCGATAATTATGCTCTAGCCTATTCTCCCAATTTTTTAAGAAATTTGTCTGTAATACCAACTGGCTATCATAACTAAAGCGTTGTTGGTTAGTACTATAAATATCTTGCTGTAATTGCTCTTTATATCTCAATCTATTACTATTATTAATCCTCCAATAATCACTATAATCCAGCTTATAATATCCATGCTCTTTAATAGGATATGGGTCATCCTTCCATTTGTAATAATATCTCCTTACGCCTCCAGCACTGACTTCCAAAGGATCTAGTATCTTAGCATCCCAAATTCGACCAGGCTTAAGTGTGAATTCAGCCTTAGGGAGGTTATAGTGTTCTGTCTCGGTTAAGCTATCATTTATATTATTACTCCTTGAAGGCTCTCTAATATCTCCTTCTTTCAATTCTGTTTCAATAAACCACTCATAAATCCTTTTATTTTCAGCAAGCTTCAAGGTAGTGAGATACTCAAAAGCATCTCCATCTCTTTGACTATCATCATAATCCACATATTGATAATATTTATAATCAAGATCATAATCTAAATATAAAGTATTAGTAAAGTATCTCTTATATTGTTTAAGGTCAATTTGATATTTTTGTAATCTATCATTGTAGGCATAATAGCTAGTCCAATTGCTTCTATCAATTCTATCATAACTCAAGTCTATATTATAATAATCATCCCTTATATTCTCTTTACGCTTAATGTATCCTCTATAATTGAAATTAGAGCCATATTCATTCTTAATTTCATCTTCTCCCTGATACCTATCCTTTTCTCGATTATAATCTAAATCTATCTTTAAAGTATCATCTGACTTCTCTTCTGATAAAAATTTATGCTGATAGTCAAAGTTAATATCAGCTTCAGAATCAAACCTACCACTCTCTTTATCATCTAGGTCATAATATACATCAAGACCTATATAATCATCAGTACTCTTATTTCTTAATTTATCAAAATATGAGTTTAAGATGATTCTATTATCATGGGTCTTATCTTTATTATAATCCAATCCAACCCTAGTATCCCAATTTTCTAAAGCTAAATCTTGGTCAAAATCATAATCTAAATAAAGACCCTGTTCTCTTCTTGTCCAAGAACTATTATAATAATTTCTGTACTCTAAGTTCTGTTCTCTCTTATCCCTACCACCATTAAATTTCTGTTCACGATTAAGCTCCATAGTAATCCAAGGGCTCTGCTCAGATCTTTGTTTATCTTGGTCTAGATAAAAATAGAGATAAGCATGGTCATCTTCTAAGGTACGATAAGCATGCTTAAAACCTCCAGCAAAACCTGACTTACTATAGCCATCAATATAATACTGTCCAAAATCTCCAGCTAACATATTTAATACAGGGTTATCATAATGGGAGTTGAGATAGTAATGATGAGTAGTCTTAATAAACCATCCTCTATCCTTATTATTACCAACCTCAACCTCCATTGGTTTTTTATCTTTAAAGGAATATACTACAATTGGAAAATAAAGAATAGGTACTTTTCCATTGAACTCCCATAGTACAACATTGTAAGCTATCAGCTTGTCCCCGGGATAGATAACAGTACTTGTTGAACTCATATGATAATGGGGTTCTTCCAGATCACAAGTCGTAAATTCACTGTCTACAATCTTTGTCTGGTCATTACTATACTCTGTCTTAGCACTTTTTACATAGATTGGGTCTTGAGACTCTTCAGTTACAATAATTCCCTCAGATTCAATAAATATTCCTTCCTTAGTCTTAATGTTATACTCTAGCTCTTTGCTATCAAATTCCCCATCCTCATTCTTAAGATGCACTTTTCCCTCTGCATTTAACATATTAGACTTTAAATCTATCTCCATACTACTAGAACTGATCTCTACATCATCAACTACTAGCTTGGCATGCCCTGTAGCTATTATTAGTTCTTGTTCACGATAATACTGGACTCTATCAGCTGTAAGCTTACCCTTATTACTTTCTGCAAAAGAATGAGGAGTAAACAAAACGACAACTATAACTATTAATACAACTTTTAGGATATTTAGTTTGATTCTCCTCACTCCCTCTTATCTAATATTGATATAATCTTCTTTTAAGATTAGTATAAGTCCTATTACCGCAAAAATGATGTTTGGTAACCATGCTGCCAAAAAGGGAGGTAATATACCATTTAACCCCAAAGAACGGCTAATTGATTGAATCACATAATAGACAAAAATAATAATTAAACTGGCTATAATACCAAAGATACGCCCCTTATTAGATTTAATACTCAATGGTGCTCCAATTAGAACAAAGATTAGAGATACTAGAGCCTCTGATAGGTTTAAGTGATATTCTACTAATAATTTACTTATATCCTTACCACTAGCCTTAAATAATTCAATTCTTTCTTCTAACTCAGCTCTATTCATCTCATTACTCTTCTTCTCTTCACCATAGAACTCTTTTACATCCTTACCGATATTAAATTCAAGATGAGCAAATTTATTCATCTCTTGACTATAATTATCTTCTCCTAGACTATAAACAATAGCATCCTTTAAGTATAAACGGCTTCCATCAACATATCCTTCTATTGAGGTAGTTAATTTATTGCTTTCTTCTAGTTGTTCATAGACCACCACTTTATTTATCTGCTTATTCTGGTCATTGACCTCTCCAAGATAGAAATATCTATTCTCCCACTTAAAGAATACATTCTTATGGAGTCTAGGGTCATCTTTTTTATGGATAGAATACTTGATAATATTATGATATTTAGTATTAGACCATGGGACTAGCTCTTCATTCATTATATATGTCAGCCCACTAATTAAAAGTCCTAAAATTAATAGTGGAATAAGTAATCTCCAAAAGTTGATTCCAGCCATTCTCAATGCCGTAAACTCACTATCTTTAACCAAACGACTTAAAGATAAGATAGTAGAGAATAAAACCGCCATCGATAGACTATCTACCATTACTTGGGGTACTCTATATAATAATAGATTTGCTACCACACTACTAGGTATCTTTTTAATTATTATAAAGTCAGTTAACTCAAATAAAAAGCTACTGATCATAATTACAGTCAGAGCAAAGACCATAAAGAGAAAAGGTTTAACAAATTCTGCAATTAAATATTTATCAACTATCTTTATTATCTTCATATCTATCCACCTCTATCTTAGAGCTAAAGCCTTTTAGTGACGAATGATAAGTTATTGCTAACAATTAATTTTTTCTCATCACTTCTTACTCATTACTAATTACTGTCTTAATATCTATCCTTTTAGTTTAAAATACTCTTCCTTTAATATTAAATATGTTCCCACTATTCCAAAGACGAGGTTGGGCAACCAAGCAGCGATTAAAGGAGTTAATATCTGATTTCTCCCTAAAGAACGGCAGAAGGATATAGAAATATAATAGCTAAAGATAATGACTATACTTATTATTAATCCAAAGGCCTTCCCTTTACTTGATTTAATACTTAATGGTATTCCAATTAAGATGAAGATCACACTGGCAAATACCTTTGATAACTTAAGATGATAGTCTACCAGTAATGAATTAACACTGATACCACTATCCTGAAAGATTCTAATATCCTTCTTCAACTGCTCTCGGCTCATCTCTGAAGTAGTCCTTTGCTCACCATAAAAGTCCTTGATTTTTTCATTTATATTCAATTTAAGTTCGTTAAAATCAGATTGCCCCACTAGATTTCCTTCCTCATCAAATTCATGCATAACCCCTTGCTTTAAGTTCCAGATTTTATCCCTAAATATACCTTTATTAGCAGTAATAATTAAAGGAAACTTATCCTCTTTATCGAGCTCATAGAGTATAATATTATTTAAATTACCAGTACTCTCCTCGATATCATCGATATAAAAATACCTATCATCTATCTTAAAGAATACACCTTCCTGTAGGTTAGGTAAACCTTTTTGTAAAATAGTTCTTCTAACTATATTCTCAGCCTCATGATTGGTCCAAGGAACGACCTTTTCGTTGATAAAGAAGGTTAAGCCACTGACTAACAGACCAATTATCAACACAGGAAAGATTAAACGGTGTAAAGAGATTCCTCCCATTCTTAAAGCCGTAAATTCGTTATTCTTTACAAATTGGCTCATAGATAATAGTGTAGAGAATAAGACAGAGATAGAAAAACTCTGTACCATCACATCAGGTAATTTATATAGCAATAGCTTTAATACTACATCTATTGGAACCTTCTTAATGATTATCAAATCTGTTAATTCAAATAAGAAACTACTAATCATAATAATAGTTAAAGCAAAGATAAAGAAGATAAAAGGCTTTAAAAATTCACTGATCAGATATCTATCTACTAAAGTAATTCTAAACCTACTCATACATTGATTCTCCTTATACCTTTAATTATTCATAATTTTTTCAAAATTTTAACTTTATTAAAGAAAAAAATGAAAACTTATTATATATATTAGATATGACTTCGACTTTTACCTTCTCTTGTTAATAGGTAAAAATCAACAAGTACTAATTTATTTAAAAGAATCCTTTTAAGACACTATATCTTTAATAAAAATAAGGCTACTCTCTCTAAAGTCCAATAAAGAGAAATAACCCTACCCAATAAATTTTCTTAATCCCAAACTAATCAATAACCTTTAATTCTTTAAAATCAGCTTCAGTAATTAAGTTAAGCTCTAAATTAGTATTATTTCCTGAACCTAGTAGGCTTGAAGTTTTAGCAAAATAATCTCCTTTATCTATCTTATTATAACCCTCTTCTCCTTCTTGATCTAAATCTATCCAACAGTATACATAGTAATTTCCTTCATCATTATTCTTTAATTCATAGGTACCATTTTCACTTACATTTATTATATCACTCTTTAATTTGATTTGATAATTGAGATAATCAATTTCTTCACCTGTGAAGACCTTAGCTTTAGTAATCCTAGCATCGGCTAGAGCAGCATGGGCATTGATTAAACCATAGCCAAACTGATCATCTCTGCCTTTATCCCCTAGATCCTGTGCAGTTAACCTCAGCTCTTCTTTTAATTGCTCTGGGGTCAAATTATTCCCTTCTGCTCTAGCCTGAGCCAAAAGCAGAGCAGCTACACCTGTTACATGGGGAGTAGCCATAGAAGTACCACTAAAAATTGCATAATAGCCCGAAGAACTTGTATCAGTATACTTATCGTAATAATTTCCATTTGGAACAGTTGAATAAATCCCTCCTCCTGGAGCCACAAAATCCAGTTCTAATCCATAATTAGAAAACTTGGATAAGTCTAAGGAAGAGTCTATTGAACCTACAGCAATTGTATTTTCATAAGCGGCAGGATAACGTAAGTAATCCTCCTCCCCGTCATTACCTGAAGCAGCAATAACAGTTACCTCTTTGTCATGAGCATAATCTATAGCGTCTTTCAATATCTGAGAATCAAAATCTCCACCAACACTTAAATTAATCATATCAACCCCATGGTCTACTGCCCATTCAATACCAGCTGCTATATTATCAATACTTCCGTTTCCATAATAATCTAAAACCTTTATAGGTATAATACTTACTTTCCAATTGATTCCTGCTATCCCCTCTTGATTATTGGTGGTAGCTCCAATAATTCCAGCTACATGAGTCCCATGACCATTATCATCATCGCTATTAGTATCAATTATACCCTTTTCAGGATCTGAATTAAGAATATTGATACTATTCTCTAAATCTAACTGTCCCTGTAAATCAGGATGGTCTAAATCAATCCCTGTGTCGATTACCGCTACTGTCACCTCTGTACTACCAGTACTAATCTCCCAAGCTTTAGGGAGACTAATTGCTGAGTAATTCCATTGTTGATTACTATAATCGGGGTCATTAACTCCTATTCCCATAATGCTAACTATTCTATTCAACTCTGCATAAGCAACTTCTGGCTCATTATTAAGCTCTTTTATTAAGGCATTAATATCCCTTTCTCCCA
>Ga0163219_100313_pt1 | contig 13320 bp, 12 predicted proteins | sample MSEWel2016_04_06_FD_113150 | JGI IMG/M metagenome (GOLD analysis project Ga0163219, IMG submission 113150) | Subsurface microbial communities from deep shales in West Virginia, USA - MSEEL Well Study Marcellus 3H_2016_04_06 ...
ATAATCCCATATGATATATTAATCTAGTTTCAACAAAGGAGGAGAAGAGTATGAAAAGGTTAGACCCTGATAAGCTATCTGTCGAGTTTGGTTCTGGAGTTACTCCCACTGATCCTATTACACCTAGAAGATATACTCTAACCCATTCTGATATCACTGCTGAACTATTTTTGACTATTGCTCAAAAATATGCCTATAATCAGATTAATCCAAATCGAGATGAGGTATTGGCAGAATGGAGAGTAGATGAACATGGCTATTATCTGTATGCAAGTGTCTTAGTTGATGGTGAGTTTGGCTTAGTCAAAGCATTTATCAGAAATAGAATCTTCATTCAAGAGTTACCCCTTGCTTTAGAAGCTATAGTCTATGGTGATCGCGATTTTTTTAAAGCCCATCCCAACTTAAATAAGTCACCTATTTATGTAAATTTTATCTCTAGCTACCCTGCTTTCAGCCGGACTGAATATTGGGGGAAAGTCTCTACTTATAAGTAGCCAAAATAAGCTAATTGATCTCTTTTACTACTTAGTCTTAAAATATAGATGCCCCAGCTTAAAGTGAAATAAAATCACAAAATAATTAGCCACTAATTAACACTAATTAACTAGAATGTTTTAAATTTCTTTTTAGAGTTGTTCATCTATCTTAGTATTTTTATGATATTTATCGACAATATATAAACTCTTCCTTTCCTTCAGACCCACCCCAATAAGCTACAAAGTTATATGGTTGCTGATATTCAAAGAGACAGTAATATTTTGTTCTCCAAATCAGTCCTAGAAATCCTGACAGTTTCATTTCAAAGATATAGAATTTATCTATCCCCCCAATAATCTCTAATAAACCTTTAGGAAGATCATATTCTGATGAGATACCTTGGAGTTTGTTGGATTGTATCAGATTAAAATCCATCTTCACAGTTTTCCCTCGTTCATTAGCCAACATATCTATTTGAAAATCATCTCTCTTTTCCATTAATAAATATGCCTGCAAATAAAGAAAGATATTATCTGCATCAATTGTCTCATTCTCATAATTAACTATAAATTTATCCTGCTCTTTCTCTTCTTTATACAGTGATACAACCATCTGCTTCTTCTTGCTATCAAACTTTGAGACTCGCTGTTCATAGCCATGTAATTTCAATAATTCTTGGTATTTGCTATTAAATCTCATCTCAGTTCTGATAGGCATTAAATAACTATCCAAGCTAGATGTCCTCTTGGATAATGGAGACTGAGCGATATAAGAAATCTCTTTTGCTTCTTTATCAACATCCACCTTATATCTAAATTCAACAGGTTCTTCATTAGTAGGACCTATATACTCCCCTTCCTTCTCAATATGATTTGGAAATAATTCAATAGCTCCTTTAAACTTATTAAATTCTTCTGCTGTGCTATTAAAGCTTAATAAAAATATCAGTGCAATAAGTGATAAAATAGATACCTTGTATTTCATTAAAATTTGCTCCCCTCTCTACTTAGCTACATTTTTGATATATTGAGATACTCTGCTCTAATTATAATCTATAATACTATTGTTAAGAACAAGTTATGATGAGGTTAAAGGGAGTTTAAAAATTTATAGATTAGCTATAACCTCTTAATAAAAAAGAGAGATTAGCTTAATTAAGCTAATCTCTCTTTTGAAATAATCTAATGATATTAATAAGCTTTTGCCATCAAATCACTAATCTTATTAGCAAACTCTACAGGATTATCTGGGTTAAAGCCTTCCACTAAAGATGATAATGAATAAAGTAATTCACTATACTCCTTTAAGGTTTCACTCTCTGCATCCTGCTCATATAAACGTTCTATAGTAGAAAAGACTTGGTGATCTGGATTGATCTCTAAAATTCTACGGGCTTTGCCTAGATTTTGATTCATCCCCTGTAAGATTCTCTCCATTGACATACTCATCCCAGCTTCATCACTGACCAAGCAGACTGCACTTGATTTTAAACGTTTACTCAATCTAACATCATCAACCTTACCCTTTAAGTGCTCTTTAATTACCTCTAATAACTCTTCTTTTACTTCACTTTCCTCTTCTTGCTCTTCATCATCTAACTCTAAATCACCACGAAGCACCGACTTAAATTTAACATCTTGATATTCTCCTAAGATATCAATCACAAATTCATCGATCGGGTCTACGCAATAGATTACTTCTAAGCCCTTATCCTGTAATAGCTCCATTTGTGGTAGATTTTCTACCTTCTCTCTACTCTCACCAGTAACATAATAGATTACTTCTTGATCTTCAGAAATTCTATCAAGATACTCTGCTAAGGTGGTCATACCCTCTTTAGAATGAGAAGATTCAAAGATCAATAAATTCTCTAACTTATCCTTGTTACTATAATCTGTATAGATCCCACCTTTAATAGCTCTACCAAATTCCTTCCAGAAACCTTCATACTTCTCTCTATCTTTTTTAAGCATAGACTTTAGAGTTCTTAGGATCGTCTTCTCTAAATTCTTACCGATTACCTTTAGCTGTTTGCTATGCTGTAAGACCTCACGAGAGATGTTTAAGGAAAAATCTGGTGAATCAACTAACCCCCGTACAAACTTTAAATATTCTGGTAATATCTCTTGGCAGTCATCCATAATAAAGACACTCTTAGAATAGAGCTTAATCCCTTTATCAAAGTCTGCTGTATAAAAATCATAAGGTGCTTTAGTAGGGATATATAATAAAGCATTAAATTTGACCAATCCTTCAACCTGTTTATGTATAACCTCTAAAGGCTCATTCCAATCCTTAGAGAGATTCTTATAAAATTCATTATACTCTTCATCACTAATCTCATCCTTATTCCTATTCCAAAGCGGAGTCATCGTATTTAGAGTTTTAGTCTCTACTTCAACACTCTTCTCTCCATCCTCATTCTCCTGCTCATGATAGAAATCCATCTTAATTGGATATTTGACATAATTAGAGTATTTTTCTACTAAATTTTTAATATTATTTCTATTAGTAAAATCATTCTCAAAATCAGCAGAATCACTGAACTCTTCTCTCAAAGTCAAAGTGATCTCAGTACCTCTTTGCTCTTTATCAGTATATTCTACTGTATACGTCCCATCACCTTCAGACTCCCACTTAACCCCCTTTTCTTGATGAGATGCACGGGTAATTAAGGTAACTTTTTCAGCAACCATAAAGGCAGAATAGAACCCAACTCCAAACTGACCAATCAAGCTTACATCTTCCTTATTATCCTTTAATTGTTCGATAAACTTCTTAGTTCCTGACTGAGCAATGGTCCCAATATTATTGATAACCTCATCATAGGTCATCCCAATTCCATTATCAGAGATAGTTAAAGTCTTATTCTCTTCATCTACATCAATCAAGACCTCAAAATCACTATCCCCCTCTAAAATATCCACATCAGTTAAGGACTCAAATTTGATCTTATCAATAGCATCTGATGCATTAGCTATCAACTCTCTAAGGAAGATCTCCTGATTGGTATAGATAGAATTAATCATTAAATCTAACAACTGCTTAGTCTCTGCTTGAAACTCTTTAGTCTCTGCTTGCTTAGTAACCATTATAAAATCCTCCTGTTTTATAGTATATTTTTAATCAAATATTATTTTAGCATTTAAAATTTCAATTGTCAATTTATCCATGGATAAATAATACAATCAACTTGAGTCTAAGACTAAAAAACAGTAAAAAATTCTTTTAATCTTTTACTTAGATTTATATCTTAAACTATAGCAATATACTAATACTTTAAGGAGATATTATTCCCCAGATAATATTTCTTTTAATTGACTTAAATCACTAATCTCATAAGTAGGTTCTACTCCATTTCTACTCTCTATTTTATTGGGATTAAACCAGCAAGTATCAATCCCAAAATTAATTCCACCTTGTATATCTGAGCTGAGACTATCACCGACCATCAATACTTTACTCTTATCGTGATACCCCATCTCTTTAAAGGTATGCTCAAAGATTCTAGGATTTGGTTTGGCAATACCTATCTCTTCTGAAATAATTAGATGGTCAAAATAACCCCTTAATACAGATGCCTTTAACCTCCCTTTTTGAACTGTTGCTAAACCATTAGTAACGATCGCCAGCTTATAATCCTTATCTAACTCTTCAATCAACTCCAAGGCACCATCAAGTAAAAAATGACCTTCAGCTAAAAATTCTAAATACTTTCCACTTAAGGCTTTATCCTCTATCTCTAAATCTAGCTCTTCTGCTAATTTTCTAAACCTCTCTAGCTTCAACTCCTCTGGTGTAATCAGTTCTTGTTCAAGTTCTTCCCATAACTTCTTATTAATTTCACGATATTGCTTTAAGTGATTCTCCTTCTGATATTCAACCTCAAAATAATTCATCAATCTCTCTATAGCATGCTCCTCGGCTCTATCAAAATCGAATAAAGTTCTATCTGCATCAAATAAAATGACTTCGTATCCCATCTCTTATCCCCCCTATTTATATAAAAACACTCTTTAATGAGCCACTTTAATCTTGATTATAACAAAGTATAATAGAATTCTCTATTAGAAGCATCAATAATTAAGAATCGATTATCTCCTTAGCCTTCTCAATAAAAGCTAAATCTCTTTTATGGATAAATTGACCTAGAGGATCTTCTGAAGAATCATTTTTCAGTAATTCTAACCCCTGATTAAAGGGCACCCATTTTAATTCAAAGTCATTAGCCAGTTCATTTTCACTAAAAGAGGTCTCCCCCACTTTCCCTACCACTTTGGCATAAAAACAGTAAGATAGTTGGATTTGTCCTGTAGGATATTTGCCAAAGCCATCCCTATACTCTATGATCAAGCCAATCTCATCTAGTACCTCTATCTCTGCACCTACCTCTTCTTTGACCTCTCTTTTTAAAGCAGAATAAATATCCTCCCCTTCTTCTATACCTCCACCTGGCAACTTATGATAGTTACCTTTACTAACATATAATAAAGCCATCTCCTTTGCATCATTCAACAGAACAGCCCTTGCTGCCTTTCTTAATTCATAAGTCATATCTTTATTCTGATTCTTTTCAGGAATCTCTTTTAATAATTCCAATCAGCTCTCCTCCTACCTTTCTTAAACCTCTATAATTCTAACTTCTATAGAACTAAATCTATCTACTACTTTCTACAAATTACAAGATTTCTATTTATAGAATAAAAGAACTCTCCTTTTTCATCTATTCTCTGTAAATACTCTAACCATTCATTTAGTCTTTCTTCTTCAATCAATTGCTGAGATGTAAGCCATTCCTTCATCATCTGAGCAACTTGATAAGAGTAATAATTCTTTTTAAAGCTATCATTAATTACTGAATAAATCACAGGTTTTATCTCTTTAAAAGCAACCCTTTTACACCAACCTAATAATTTTCTTCCTATAGTTCCATCAGGACCACTGTCTGTAAATTTGTTGATAATCTCTCTAGTTAAACTTAACTTAGTTGTACTAAAGACCTGTGTATCAAAATCACTATGCTGGATTATTGCTATCCCCTGGGGTTTTAATACTCGCTTAACCTCTTGAATAACTCTTTGAGGTTCTTCAATCCATTCGATTGTTTCTGCACAGATCACCTTATCGAAACTCTCATCCTCGAACTCTAAATTACAAGCATCCATTTTTTGAAACTCTATCTTTTCCCGCTCAAGCTCTGTTGATACTTTCTTGCTAGCATCACTCAACTTTAGTTCATCTATGTCAATCCCAACTACTTTAGCTATCTGTGGATTGCTATTTACCATAAAGAGTTCTGTATCACCTCGATTACATCCTATATCTAAAACCTTATCCCCTTCTTCTAGCTCTAATAAGTCTAAATAAAACCTCCATTGCTCAATAATATCAGGATATACTTCCGTATAGAAATTTTCTTGAGCCATAATTACCTCCTTGTTATTTTTATAAAAATACTCTAAGTATCATCTACTAAACATCTTTTAAATATATCATCTTAGCCAGTAAAATTATAAATTTTTAATATATTTAAGAATAAATTCGCATTTATCTATAGATTCTTTCAATTGGTCTTCTTTAGGATTGGCCTCTTCAAACCTCCAGCATGTACTCAGCACACACAAGACAAATAGGCAATTTGCAATAATAATCTTGGATTTGTCAAATTTACTAGCAAAAACCGAAACCATTTCATCTAAATAGTTACAGAGATTTAGACTATCAATATCTTCCCTAGCACTAACAACATTTAGATGATTATCTATAAACCTTGCTGATTCCATGCAAGCTACCCCCATCACCCCTTTGGGATCAATTGCCTTCCAATCTCCCTCTCTATCTTGGAGTATATTCCAATGATGCAAGTCACCATGTAAAAGTACTTGAGAAGCACTTTGTTGATTGATATCATCAAAAATTTCCTCAGCTATATCCATCAAAGAAAGCAGCTTAGCTCCTACTATCTTCTCCTTTCTAGCCCTATCAAATGCTCTTCCTAACCAGTCTTGATAAGTCGGAAATAGCTCATTATTATCAATACCTATAGGGAAGTTAGAAATTAAATCAGCAGCAACCATCAGCTGTTCTTTATTATCCTCTAGACTGGTCAGATTCTTCCCTGGAACTACTCTTTCTAATAGCATAGCAGCAAGCTTACTATCAAAATCATAATGTTTACAGATATTATGACCATTATACAGCGATAATGCTTTCATCTCTGTATATAACTCAGCAGAAGAGATAGCAACCTTAAGAACCACTTCGCCATATCTAGCTGCTTGAGCAAAGCAGACAAAGTTAAAAGATAAATCCTCTGCCACAACTATATCTGTTAAGCTCCATTTTTCTCTACATCTATCTAGAATATCAGGCAACTCTTTTAGCCACTCTTCTCCCTTACTACCAAAATACTGTACTATCTTGTCTTTAAAATACTCAGGTATCTCCATTAACTGGTCCTCCATTATATTGCCTATTATAGTAATAGAAAATATGATACACTTAAGTGAAAAAGCTACATTTAGGAGGTAGGTGGGTAGGGGTTAGGAAAATCCAACTCCCTAACCCCCCACCCCCTAACTACCAAAGTAAAAAATGTCGCAATATACTCATTAACCCCAACTTTAATTAAGTTAATCTAATTTATCCAAATAAGTTTAACCACTTAGTGATATGGAATTTCTTATAAAATTAATCATTTCTCTCTCAGCTCTTTTAGCTGAATTAGAGCAATATTTATCGGAATATGGGTCACTAAATCCATGCTTACCTTGGAATTGATAAACCCTCACATTTCTTTTAACCTCTATCTCCCCAATTAAATCTATTGAATCAAATGAAATTTCATTTTCTGGAAAGAATAAAAGGGTTGGACACTTAGGTATCACATCTGTATAATCTCTAATCCTTGAGCCATAATAGCCTATTATCATATCACAGAGACCTTGCTCATCACTACATAACCAAGCTATCGTTGCCCCTATACTAAATCCAAGTACTATAATAAACTCATACTCATCTCTAATTTGATATAACAATTTTTTAACCTTCTCTACTCCCACTGCAAAACCAACATTCTCTTTAAAGTTCTGATATACCTTTTGTTCATCACTATAGCTATAAGAACCATCTATCTCTAATAGATTTGGACAGATAATGTCAACTTGATACTCAGATAATTTCTTAGCGATATCCTTCATATGTTGATTGATACCATAAATCTCATGAAGCAGGACAACACAGGTCTCTGATTGATTATAATAGCTTAACATCCAATCTCTCCTTAGGTTTAATAAATACCAGTCTATACTTGATATTTCATTATTTGAATACAGTTCTGTTGAATCTTTTCTAAATAATCCTTTAAATTTTCCTTCTCTTCTTCTGTAAAATCCTTTAAGATTAAATTCTCTGTCTTTTCATGAATAGGCCACAGCTTTGCCAGTAACCCTTCTCCTTCTTTAGTTATTTCCAACTCTTCATACTCTTTTTTGATTAAACCTTGCTCATATAAAGGACTAATAAACTCTGCTAACCTATCACCAGAATATCCAAATTGCTCTTCAATCTGCTCCTTATTCATCTGTGACTCCCTTTTTAATACCATTAAGAATATAACCTGATCTCCACTAAATTCACTTATCTCTTTTAGCTTAATATCAAATGCCCTTCTAAGCAATTGAGAGGTGACATTTACCTCTCTTCCCAAACTAGATATAATCTTTTCTGCTAACATTGTTAAAGCCTCCTTTAATCTCAATTCATAAATACTGATCCCTGTAGCAACACCTACATTGAGGGATTCAACCCCTGTATACATTGGGATCTGAACGATATGATCAGCCTCCTTTAAAACCTCATCACAGACACCTGAAGTTTCATTCCCTACCACTAAGGCTATTGGTTTCTTATCTAAAGCAACTGTTGATTGTAAAGACTTACCATAGGGACTAGTTGCGATTATCTGATAACCCTTCTTTTTAAGATAAGAGACTGCTTGCTTAGGTGTATTATGCCTTCTAAAATTCGCCTTAAAGGATGTTCCACGAGAAGCATCGATAGTTTTAGGAATATAAGGATCAAAATCTTCATTAGTCGTTATAAACTCATTAATCCCATAAGCCTTACCAGTCCTAATAATAGTTCCTATATTTCCATGGTCCTTAACATCATCCAATAATAGAACAAATTCTTCACTTAAATCTCTATTAGCAATACCTTCAGCTACTCCCACAGCTGGAATTAGATAATTAGTTTCAGTAATCTTCTTTAAAATTCCATCAGAGCTTTGATAGATTGGAGCTGAAAAGCATTTATAATCTTCTGCATTTTCATCTTCACTAATAAAGATACTTCTTATTTTCAAACCAGCATCTTTAGCCCATTGCAACTGCTCTAATCCATGCAACTGTATCTTGTTTTTTAAAATCCTATTCTTACTTCTAGCTAATTCTCGGGCTTCTTGAACTACAGGATTCTTTAATTTTTTAATTTTTTCTACCATATTTCTTACCTCCACAAACTTTCAAATTAGTTATTTATCTATTATAGATATGTGAATTTAAAATAAAATTTAATGGGGATTTTACAATACTTTTACTTTTTAAAAAGTAGACAAATTATTAGATTCCGCCTAAAGGCGGGTTACATTTTTCCTTGATGAAAAAGTAACCAAACCTACAGGTTCATAGAACCTTCCGTGGCTCTACAGGGAATATAGAGAAATTCCCTTTCGCACAAGACCAGTAAAACCAGCCCAATCAAGAAGAAAATTAAACTCGCTACGCAATCAATATTAATTGAGAATAAGATAGCTAAGATTCCTACTTCAAAGATTATTTTATGAAGTATTATTTTTTAGAACACTTGCTCCACTCAAACATTAATTTCCTTCACATTAAAACCTTTTAAATTTGATTCTAAAGTTATAAAGCTATTTTATTTCTAAAAGTCTCTTTAACTATAAGTATCTAGACTCAATTATCTCTACTGCATCCAAAATATATTTGAGGCACTGATCTTTAAATCCTCCTTGCTTGACTGCCTCTTTCATCGCTTCTTCATCATTAAAGTTAACACCTAGCAATTCTAAACAGTTGATTGTACCGTTTACTTCTTTGAAATCATCTGCAAATTTTTGTATTAAATCATAAGTCTTTGCCTTAGATGCAGTATCACCTTCTTGATATCTGCCATTTAGGTACCCTATCACCATAAAGGCACCTGTAACAGCACCACAAGTTTTTTGCATCCTGCCCATTCCACCACCAAAACCACTAGATATTTTTAACAAATCTTCCTCTTTTAATCCTAAATCCTGAAAAAAAGCTACTAATACCGACTGTGAACAATTAAATCCCTTTGAAAATTTATCCTTGGCAATCTCTGTTCTAACCTTCATAGATACCACTGCTCCTCTAAATAATTTTTAATATTCTCCCTTTAGATTCAAATATTTACTTGCTAATAGATATATTTCTCTTATTTCAGGTTTTGATAAATCCTAAGACTCAATCTCTTCTCTAAGCAACTCTTCATAACCTTTACTGATATCCTTATAATTAATTTAAAGCTAAACTTACTCCCATAATTATAAAGATACTACCTACAATAAAGTTAAATACCTTAGCACTTCTTTTGTTATTAAGTATAAGTGTAATTTTTTCTCCAAATAATCCATAGATCATCATACATGAAAAAGCGATAATAGATAGGATCAACAGAGAAATAAATATCTTGATTAAACTACTCTCCCCTATCTTTATAAATTGAGGAAATAGAGCTGTAAAAAAAATAATTGCATTGGGATTTCCCAATGTAATAAAAAAAGCTTCCACAAATAAACTTTTAGGAGAAAAATCAAATTCTTTTGATTTATTATCTTCTTTCAATATAAAATCAGTCCTCTGAAAAAGAGCTCTTATTCCAATATAAATCAGATATAGAACTCCAAAATATTTAACTAGATTAAATATCATTTCTGACTGTACTACAAGTATGCCTAAACCTGTCAATGATAATATAGCTTGAATCAAGGTCCCTGTTAAATTGCCTACTGCACTAACCATAACATTCTTTAGACCATATTTAATTCCGTGATTTAATGCCAACAATGTTGTTGGACCAGGTACAATCGACGCAATAAATACTATTGTAGAAAACATAAGTACAAATTCTAATTTCATGTTCTCCTCCCTCATATACTAAAAGTATTTTATAAAATTAACCCTTATTTAATATAAAGACTAGAATAATTAATCTTATTGATATTTATTTTACACACATTACATAATTAACCACAAATTCTAATCCACCTTCAAGAAACCAATAAATATTATATTTTCCAACTATATAAATGTAAAACCATACTCAAAATTTCTAACTCCTTAAATTCTTTGTTCATAAAAATAAATCCAACCTATAGGCTGGATTTATTTTTACAAATATATAATTATTAAACCTAATCTAGTTCAATAGATCTATTAATACTTCAACAACTTCAGGGTCAAGCTTAATCCCAGCCTTTTTCTTTAATTCAATAATAGCATCTTCTTTAGTAAAAGAATCACTATTAATAAGCCGATCATAAAAGTTAATGGCATTAATGATTTTAGAATTTAAAGGTATCTCTTCCTTGCTTATTCCATTAGGATAACCACTACCATCCCAATTTTCATGATGGTATAGAATTAATTCAGAGATAGAATTTAAACATTTGAAGTTCTTAGCTATATTGTATCCAGCCTCTGTATGATTTTGTATTAATTCTATCTCTCTAGCACTTAAATCCTCTTCTTCTTTATTTAATATCTCTAAAGGAACTGTTAATTTGCCTATATCATGAAATTCAGACAATAAGGCTAATTTGTAAAGTGAATGTTTATCCAAATTCAACTTAGCTCCTAGTTTAACAGCCAGCTCCCTTACTCGTGATACATGGTAGATCGATTCATAATCCTCATTAAATAATCTATCTACCATAGAAGTAAGCAATGGATTTTGGAAATTATCTTTATTTCTTCCTTTATCAATATACATTTTATCTTCAGCTTCTTTAAACACTTCTTCTATTTCATCTTCTGGCCTTACTTTAGTTGCACTACCTACTGCTATATTAAGGGGTATGGGATCTAAAGCAGCTGCTGTGCAGTTCTCTTTAATTCGCTCGATAACCTTATCAACAGTCTTGGCATCTGTTTGGGGAAGAAGAATACAAAATTCATCTCCTCCTAGTCTAGTCACGATATCATCTTTACGTGTTGAGTTCTCTAATACAACTGCTATCTCCTTTAACAATCTATCTCCCTCTTTATGCCCAAAGACATCATTGGTTAATTTCAGACCATTAACATCACCTACAACTATACTTAAGGGAAGATAATTCTGACTATCTAATTGAACTAACATCTGCTCATAATAAGCCCGATTATAGACTCCTGTCAACTCATCATGGGAGTTCATATACTTTATCTCTTGCTCAATCTCTTTTCTCTCAGTAATATCATAAGCAGAACAGACTACATACTCTACTTTCCCGTTTTTATCTAATTTAGGTGTCTTGGTGATCAATAACAATCTATATTCACCTTTACCATTCTTAATCCATTCTTCCTTAGTTAACTCTTGCTTTTCAGTAAAGACCTTTTCATTATATTCTATACACCGCTCTGCAGTCTCTTGATCAAAAATAGAGTAAAGATTGGCATTGTTTATCTCATCTTTTCTTCTTCCTAAAAATTCAGCATGGGCTTTATTGACAGCACCATAGGTCTTCTCATCTACCAAATACCATACATGTATCTTGATATTTTCAAGTAAGATATTCTGTTCAAAAGCCTTCTCCTTTAAAACCTTATCGATTGCTTTGTCTTTATTAAAATCAGAGCTAAATCCCTTTAAAATATTATTAAATAATTCATTATATTTGAGCTTAGCCTTTTTTAATTCTCTATTTCTATCACTTAATTTTAATATGAATAATAATAATGAGATAATTAATAGAATAACTAAACCGATGATTACATTCAATAATAGTAAATTCTCTTTATAAAAATCATACAAAGTAGCTATTCTTATTGAAAAAATTCCAAAGGTATTATTGGCTTTCTTGGGTGTAGGATCAATAAAAAAAGACCACTCATTAGAATCAATATTACTTCTACCAAAAGAAATATCTCTACTCTGTTTTGAAAAAAGAACTTTATCTATAATAGTGGTTTCATCACTTGCTGTAATTATTATAGCCTCTCCAGATTTAGCTAATGAAAAATTCAAATGTAGTGGACCTTTTTCGGGCTTATCATCAGCCCATAAGAGTAAAAAGCCCTTTGGTGGAATAGTCGTTTCAGCAGGTTGTTTATGAGGGATTTGATACTTTAATGGATTATCTAGTTTGTCAGATATATACATTCCTCCTAAATCGATATAACTATTACTATTATTAAAGATTTCTATCCAATCACTAGATTCTCCACTCTCATCGAAAATAGTCTCTCCATTTGAAGCTAAAAACTCATTAATTATCAAATCAGGCTTAATATCTTGACCTGTCGTTAATGTAGTTGATTTTAAGATTATGAGGATTAATATTATTAATCTGAACTTAATCTTTGTTAGCTCAACATTTTTCATTACTCCTCTCCTTTCCACAAAATATACCATGGAAAATAAACTTAGACATCACACTATAAACTTAATTAAATATAACTATACAGAACACGAAAAGAGTTTAAATTTATTTAGCCACGAATTGGCACCAATCAAACACGAATCAAAGAATAAAAAATTAATTTAATGAATAAATCTTTTGAACTTATTCACCCCAAGAGTACTTCCTCAGTC
>Ga0163219_100316_pt1 | contig 13272 bp, 14 predicted proteins | sample MSEWel2016_04_06_FD_113150 | JGI IMG/M metagenome (GOLD analysis project Ga0163219, IMG submission 113150) | Subsurface microbial communities from deep shales in West Virginia, USA - MSEEL Well Study Marcellus 3H_2016_04_06 ...
GCAAAGCCTGAAAACCTTAAAGTAAGTTCCGATTTAGTGCCAATAATGAAATAAAAATAATCAGGATAAAATGAAAAACATTTTAATCATTAACGGTCATCCCGACAAAAATAGTTTGTGTTGCAGTCTTGCTGAGACTTACAAGGAGGGATGCGAATCCAATGGCGCGAATTGTACCCTGGTAAATCTGACAGATCTGGAATTTGACCCGATTCTCCATTATGGCTACAAACAAAGAACTGAGCTGGAACCCGATTTGGTTAAAATGCAGGAAGCTATTTTGAAAGCGGATCATCTGGTTTTTGTTTATCCTACCTGGTGGGGGACTTATCCTGCTTTGCTAAAAGGTTTTTTCGATCGTGTTTTCCTTCCCGGTTTTGCTTTCAAATACCGCGAAAATTCCCTCTTCTGGGATAAATTGCTCAAAGGAAAATCGGCCCGGCTCATTGTTACGATGGATACTCCCAAATGGTATTATTCTTTGGTTTACAAAAGTCCGGGACATAACTCTTTGCGAAAAGGAATTTTAGAGTTTTGCGGAATCAAACCGGTTCGGATTTCTGCCTTTGGGCCGGTAAAAACTTCGGATGATAAAAAACGAGAAAAATGGCTTAGCAAGGTTCGAAAACTTGGGGCTGAGCTGAAATAAAATGATTATTTTTACTCTGAATGTTCTTTATCAGGATGTTAAAAATTATACTTAAAGGATGAAGAAGACGAAGTTGAAATATGAAATCCTTGAGGAAAAGGGCATCCTAATAAGATATCTCCAGGGAGAAATAGGATTGAATTCATTGTATTCCCTGATGTTGGAAAGTGCCCGGGACAAGAGATTTGATAAGGATTATGTTGTTCTTTATGACATGCGAAATGCCGAATTTGCGATCAGAAAAGATTCAATTGAGGATTTCCTGGCTAAAGTCCGGGGAAACTCTGACTTTCTTGTGCGAAAGAGAGTTGCTTTTCTTACAATGAATCCAAATCAGGTTGTTTTTGCCTCACTGCTTAATCGTTTGGCTGTTACCGGACTTTTTTCTTTGGAGACATTCTCAACACTATCAGCTGCGTTGAGTTTTTTGAATGTTGATCCTATATTTATTCATGAAGTTGAGAATGTTTTAATAGCCCTGAAGGAAACAGATGATTGAATAATAAATAGTGCCAGCAAGAAAACTAAGGTTTTTTTAGTCTTTGATAAGAAAGCCCCAAATACAAAGCCTGCCCCGATTTTTCTTCGGGGCAGTAGTTGGTGTTTTCTTGCAAAGACTAAATAAATTGCTGATACAGATTTTGGAAAATAATTGAACCCGCTTTTCTTTAATAGCGGGTTTTTTTGAATAATACTTTTTTGATTTGAGATCAATAGTGTCCTAACCATTTCCCCAAAAGGGATTTCATCCCTTAAACCCTGACCTACTTTCTTGTCTTGATACAAGAAAGTAGGCAAAGAAGATCAAGACTTAGCCAGCTTTCGCACTAAAAACTACGGTTCTTTCATCGTAATCGTCAAAACTCATCTCGTTTGCTACGCGCACGAAATTCAAACAGAGACGATTTTATGATAAAACAACCTTGTTTTTAGGCTTACCTGCCAATGTCGGCTCCCATCAAGACCGTCCGAACGTTCAAAATTTTTATTTAGGACAGAATTGATTTGAAATTTGTGATTTTTTAATACCCCATGTTACTAATAGGACATAAAGATAAAAAGATCCTGATTTTTTGATTTATTTTTTAACGTCACTAAACGAAAAAATGGTTGATGAAACCCCAAAAGAACAATTTCTGAAAGTTCTGGAAGAGAATATCAGGATTGTCCAGAAAATTGCAGGAGTTTATACCAGGAATACCCGTGACAGGGAAGACCTTATAAACGACATTACTCTTTATCTGACCTTCAGATATTCAATTTTGGAGCAGTTCCGAAAACTCAACAAGGAGATTGCGGCATTGGAGCAGTTGGAAAGATGACGATAAAGAGATTAAAAAAAGCGAGAGCCATTTCCGTGCTCTCGCTTTTTTTATTTGTTCTTTTCTATAATTCCAAATCCACATTGTGCTTTTCATGCCACGGAAGCCCCCGTTTATTGAGCTCTTCCAGAAACGGATCGGGATTAAACTCCTCTACGTTGAAAACGCCGGGTTGCTTCCACAATCCTTTTAGGAACATCATAGCACCAATGGTGGCGGGTACGCCGGTAGTATAACTGACTGCCTGTGTGCCTGTTTCCTTGTAGGCATCCTCATGGTCGCAGTTGTTATAGATGTAGTAAGTTTTCTCTTTTCCATCTTTGATACCCTTAATTCTGCAACCGATGGAGGTTTGTCCTTTATAGTTTTCGCCCAAATCACCGGGGTTGGGCAATACGGCTTTCAGAAACTCAATGGGAATGATGTCCATACCCTTGAATTGAACCGGTTCAATACCTGCCATACCGATGTTTTGAATCACACGCAGGTGGGTCAGATATTCCTGCCCGAAAGTCATCCAGAATCGGGCTCTTTTCAGCGTGGGGAAATTCTTCACCAGCGACTCCAGTTCCTCATGATAGATGAGGTACGACTCTTTGGGACCAATTTCGGGATAATTCAGCGGTTTGTGAATTTCGTGGGGCTCGGTTAGTTTCCATGCTCCGTTCTCCCAGTATTTTCCTTTCTGGGTTACTTCCCTGATGTTGATTTCCGGGTTAAAGTTGGTGGCAAAAGGCTTGCCATGGTCGCCCGCATTACAATCCACTATGTCGAGATAATGTAACTCATCGAAATGGTGTTTTGCAGCATAAGCTGTAAAAATGGAGGTCACGCCAGGATCGAAACCACAGCCCAGAATAGCGGTGAGCCCGGCTTCTTTAAATTTTTCCTGATAAGCCCACTGCCATTTGTATTCAAATTTGGCCTCTTCTTTGGGTTCATAATTGGCTGTGTCCAGATAGGAAACACCAGTTTCCAGACAAGCGTCCATGATGGTCAGATCCTGGTATGGCAGTGCTACATTAACTACCAGATCGGGTTTGCAACTGTTAATCAGTTCTACCAGTTCCGGCACATTGTCGGCATCTACTTGTGCCGTTTGAATGCGATTCCCGCCAATTTTTTCTGCAATGGCATCGCATTTGCTTTTTGTGCGACTGGCAAGCATAATTTCTGAAAAAACTTCAGGAATGGAGGCCATTTTATGGGCCACAACTGTGCCGACACCTCCGGCGCCAATGATTAAAACTTTACCCATTTTTTTGATTTACATTTTGGTTCGAAAATACCCTTTATCATGTACTAATTAGTGCCTGTCCATAAACTAAGCAAATTCTGTTTTTAGAGCTGTTTCTGGTCAGAAAGTGCCAATTGCCAGGCTTGCGAAGCCGCCAAAAACGGAGTTTACTAATCGTAAATGAGTATTTTGGCGGCAAGCATAACTGCCTGCCCCGATCCTTCGGGGACGCAAGTGGTACTTTATAGACAGAAACTAATTAATGGCGCAAAGAAATGAATTTTTTCTTTCTCTACCCTGTATTGATCGATTAATATAGCAATTTTATATTTTTACTGCGAATTAAAAACCGTAAAAAGATGAATAAATTAACCTGGGGGCTGACTGCCGTTCTTTTGGGATGGGTGTTTTCCTCATCGTGTCAGGCTCACCAAGAGACCAAAGTGATAGGTTTTTATAACCTCGAAAATTTATTTGACACCACTGACGCTCCTGAGGTGCGTGACGAGGAGTTCACCCCTGATAGTGAAAAACAGTGGGATGCCAACCGGTATCAGCGCAAATTGCAGAATATGGCTTCTGTAATTGCAGGAATGGGTGCAGCAGAAGGTGTTGCTGCTCCTGCAATTATGGGTTTGTGCGAAATGGAAAACCTGGAAGTGTTGCAGGATCTTGTTTCCACCGATCGGTTGAAAGCTTTTGATTATCAAATCATTCATCAGGACTCTCCGGATAAACGGGGCATTGACGTGGCTTTGATTTACCGGGCTGAAATCTTTAACCCTGAATCATTTAACTTCGTTCCGTTAATTATTGAGGGTGAGGATGGGGACCGGATTTATACACGTGATCAGTTGGTGGTTTCCGGGAAGCTGGATGGTGAAAGGCTTCACCTGATTGTAAATCATTGGCCTTCCCGTTTTGGTGGAAAAGAGAGAAGTATTCCGTTGCGAAATGAAGCCGCAGAATTGACCCGCTCATTGGTGGATTCAATCAAAAGATTGGATTCGGATGCGCGGATTATCGTCATGGGTGACTTGAACGACGATCCGGTGGATGTTAGTGTGAAGAAATATCTTCGTGCAGGGGTTACTCCTCAGGATGTTAACAGCGACAGTTTGTTCAACGCCACCGCTCCCTTGTTTTTTCAGGGACGGGGAACCTTATGTTATCGCGATTTCTGGAATTTATTTGATCAGATAATTGTTACCCCTAATCTGATGCAGGAAAAATCGGCCAGACATCATATTGTGAAAACAGAAATTTACGATAAACAATATGTCCGTCAGCAGGAGGGTGATTACAGTGGTTATCCCTATCGCACGTTTGTGGGAAACTGGTATCATGGTGGTTACAGCGATCACTTTGCCAGTTATATTGTACTTGAGAAAAAAGGTTGGAGTTTGTTTTAAAACTAAAACTCGATTCCTTTTCTTGCTTTCACATCTTTTTGATAATAATGCTTTACCTCTTTCATTTCGGTTACGAGGTCGGCTTTTTCGATGAGTTCCGGAAGAGCATAGCGTCCGGTAATGACCAGTTCTGTCTCCGTCGGCAACTCATCAAGAAGTGCCAGTACCTCTTCTGTTTTTATCAGGTGGTAGTGAAGCGCAATATTCAGTTCGTCGAGCACAATCAGGTCATATTTGCCTGATTTGATGAGATCTTTTACTGTTTGAAGTCCTTTTTGAGCAGTTTGAAAATCCTCCGGTTCAGGTTCCTGCTTAATGAAACACCTGCGGCCAAACAACTGGTGGTCGATTTGCGGCATTTGTTCAGTGATGAGTTTTACTTCGCTGTAGGCCATTCCTTTAACAAACTGGCCAAAGAATATTTTCTTTCCTGCTCCTGCAGATCTTACCGATAACCCCAGCGCGGCTGTGGTCTTACCTTTTCCGTTGCCTGTATATATATGAATCATGACAGCAAAGATAGGGAAATTTTGTATGAAGAATGGGGAAAAGGTATGGTGCCAAGGACTATGAGCTGCGAGCTGCGAGCTAAGAGCCAAAAGCTAACCCATCCCTCGTTCCTCATCCTTTTACTGTCTGAACCGAACCTCAATTCCGGAAACTTCCTCCATCAGTTGAGCAAATTTCTCCGTGTCGGTTTCGCCCATTTTGTAATGATAGGGAAACAGAACCTTTGGTTTGACCATTAAGGAAGCTTCTTTGCACATTTCCGGGCTCATGGTATAAGGAAGGTTCATGGGCAAAAAAGCAATATCCACCTGGCTTAGGTTTTTCATTTCAGGGATATTCTCAGTGTCTCCGGCAACATAAACTTTAGTGTCTCCAAATTCAATTACATACCCGTTTCCACGTCCCTCAGGATGATATGCAGTGCCATCGTCCCTCTTATGGACAATGTTGTATGCGGGTACAATGTTGATTGGAAAGCCCAGTATATTCTTTTGCTCTCTGTTTTTCACAACAATTCCTTTTTTGAGCGAATCAAAACCGGCCTGATTAATGATGATTTGGGTGTTTTCTTTCGAAATAAGCTCAATGGTGCCCGCATCCAGATGATCCCCGTGTTCATGGGTAATGAGAATGAGATCGGCTTTTGGCAGGGATGCATAATCGCCCATTTGACCGAACGGATCTACATGAATCACTTTTCCATCAATTTCAAAATATAATGAAGCATGACCGACATGGTGAATGGTCAGCGTACCGATGGAGGTTTCAAAGTTATCCTTTTTAATTTCCTGTGCCGAAGTGATTCCGGTTCCTATAATTAAAATCCCAAAGATGAAACTCAGTGGTTTTAAGATGCTTGTTTTCATAATGCTTAAGTTTTTGATTCTTCTGTATTATAACCACTTTACAGATGGAAATGTTTTGGGCGCTGGTGCCGGAATGTAAGCAGATAGGTGTTAGCTAACTGCCAACAGCTAACAGCCAACAGCCAAGAGCCAACAGCCAACAGCCAAGAGCCAACAGCTAACAGCTAAGAGCCAAGAGCTAAGAGCCAAGAGCTAAGAGCCAAGAGCTAAGAGCCAAGAGCTAAGAGCCAAGAGCTAACAGCTAACAGCTAACAGCTAACAGCCAAGAGCCAAAAAAAGGACACCAGTTTCTGATGTCCTTTTGAAAATTATATTGCTGCTAATTGCTATTGCAAGCTTGCAATTTTATCGCCCTGGTATTTACCGGCGGCAAGTTTTTCTTTGATTTCAGAGAATGCTTTAACGGTAAACTCAACATCTTCGAGGGTATGTGCGGCCGTAGGAATCAGACGCAACATAATTTGTCCTTTTGGAATAACGGGATATGCCACGATGGAACAAAAAATATTATAATTCTCACGCAAATCCATGGTGAGATTAGTTGCCTCGGGCACTGTTCCGTTCAGGAAAACAGGCGTTACCGGCGATTCGGTATTTCCAAGGTTAAATCCTTCTTCACGCAATCCTTTTTGAAGTGCTTTAACCACAATCCACAATTGTTCTTTTAATTCAGGACTGTTTTTCAACAACTCCAGTCGCTTCAATGCTCCAACAACCATGGGCATGGGCAACGATTTGGCGAAAATTTGTGACCGCATATTATAGCGCAGATATTGAATGACATCTTCACGGCTGGCCACAAATGCACCAATTCCTGCCATGGATTTGGCAAAAGTTCCGAAGATAACATCTACTTTGTCGGTTACGCCGTAATGCTCAGCAACCCCGGCACCGGTTTTTCCCATGGTACCAAAACCATGAGCGTCATCAACCAAAAGGCGGAAATCAAATTTCTCTTTCAGCGCGGTTATTTGGTGAAGATGCCCAAGGTCTCCGGCCATTCCAAAAACACCTTCGGTAATTACGAGGATACCTCCTCCCGATTCCTGAGCACGATTGGATGCCATATTTAGCATCTTCTCACATCTTTCGATGTCGTTGTGTGGAAATACAAAACTTTTTCCACCTTTTGCCTTGTGGAGGAAAATACCATCCATGATACAGGCATGTGATTCAGAATCGTAAACAATTACATCTTTGCGGCTGGCCAGTGTATCAATGATTGAGACCATTCCCTGATAGCCAAAGTTCAGCAGGTAAGCATCATCTTTGCCTACAAAATCTGCCAGTGCGGTTTCCAGCTCTTCGTGTTTACTGGTTTGTCCCGACATCATGCGGGCCCCCATAGGATAACCGAGCCCCCATTCTTTAGTTGCTTCAGCATCTGCCTTGCGTACTTCGGGGTGATTGGCCAGTCCAAGATAGTTGTTCAAACTCCAGGTAAGGACTTCCTTGCCACGGAAAATCATGTGCGGATTTATTTCTCCTTCCAGTTTTGGGAAAGTAAAATACCCGTGGGCGTCTTTGCCATACTGACCAAGAGGCCCCATGTTCTGACTTATTTTATCAAAAATATCCACTTTATTATAGCTTTTTAGATTCTACGGGCAAAGGTAATGTTTTTTGTCTATTTTTATTATTCCTTCAAAAAAAGCATTGGACCGATGGCAATATTTGTTGGAATATTTCTGTGTGGCCTGGTTTTTGTTTAAGGAGGGAATTAATTAGTCGAAAAGAAAAAACAATTCAAAACTGTTTTTTTAAAGTAAAACCGTATCTTTGCACGGAATTTTGCCATTGCCGATTTTCAGTATGGAGCATTATTCAGCAAACGCACAAAAGCGCATGTTTACAATGAGGAAATTGCTTTTATTAATGGCCGTTATCTTACTGGCCTCCTGTAGCGAATATCAGAAAATACTTAAAAGTACCGATTACGACCTGAAATATGAAAAGGCGTTGGAGTATTATGAGGAGGGCGATTATATGCGTGCCTCTACTATACTTCAGGAGTTGATTTCTGTTTTTATGGGAACCGCCAGGGCAGAAGAGGCGCATTATAAATATGCCAATGCTCTTTATGAAATGCGTGATTACATCAGTTCTGTACATTTTTTCCGGGAATTTGTTAAAAAATACCCCAATAATGATTATGCCGAAAGGGCCCAGTTTATGGTAGGAGCCAATTATTATCAGATGTCTCCAAAGCCTCGCCTTGATCAAACAGACACCCAGAAAGCCATCGAGGCGTTTGAGTTATTTTTAAGTCTTTACCCTCAGAGTGAAATGGCTGATGAAGCTGTTACCATGATCGATGAGATGGAAGAAAAGTTGGTGTATAAATCATACCTGAGTGCTAAACTATATTACCATCTGGGAACTTATATGGGAAATAATTACCAGTCGGCAGTGATTACCGCCCGCAACAGTCTGGATGAGTTCCCCGATACCGAGTATCGCGAAGAATTGTCTTACCTGATTCTTGATTCGCTTTATATTCAGGCGATGAACAGTGTTAAAGAGAAAGAGGAAGATCGTTTGCGTCTTACTCTTGATGAATATTATGCTTTTATTAATGAGTTTCCGGAAAGTTCCTATATGAAAGATGCCAACAAGATTTTTGAGAGTGTTACATCGATGTTACAACAATATAACAATTAAATTTTCATTGCAATGGATTATAAAAAGTCAAATGCACCTTTGAGCACTATTACCTGGAATACACAGGATATGTCGTCTCAAACCGGTAATATTTATGAGACGGTGGTGATTATAGGTAAGAGGGCCAATCAGATTGGTGTTGAGATGAAGGAAGAACTCAATAAAAAGTTGCAGGAATTTGCTTCTTATACCGATAACCTGGAAGAGGTTTTTGAGAATCGTGAGCAAATTGAAATTTCCAAGTTTTATGAACGTCTTCCCAAGCCTTCACTTTTAGCTGCGCAGGAGTTCGTTGAAGGCAGCATCTACTATCGCAATCCTGCAAAGGATAAAGTTGAAGACGAAGAATAGAGGATATAAAATTAAAATGAAGGGGGCTGTCTAAAAAGTAATGGGTTTCAGGTTTTTTGTCATTTTGGACGCAGTGAATAATCTCATTGTTAATTATCTACAAGACCATGACCCGCGCAATGCAAAAGCTGTAGTGACTTTTTAGACAGTTTCTTAATATTTTTTTCAGGATTGTTGAAATTGTTCCTTTTTTTTCGGAACCACAAATAGCTCAAATGCTGAAAGGAAAGAAAGTGATTTTAGGCATTACGGGCAGTATTGCTGCTTATAAAGCTGTTTATTTACTTCGGCTTTTGGTGAAATCAGGTGCTGATGTTCAGGTGATTATAACCCCTGCAGGTAAGGAGTTCATCACTACGGTTACTTTATCGGCTCTCTCCGGGAAACCCGTACTTTCCGATTTTTTTGCCAACAATGATGGTACATGGCACAGTCATGTGGATCTTGGTTTGTGGGCTGATATCATGATTGTTGCCCCGGCCAGCGCTAATACAATGGGCAAGATGGTAAATGCCATCTGCGACAATCTTCTGATTACGACTTATCTTTCGGCTAAATGTCCTGTTCTCGTGGCTCCCGCTATGGATCTTGATATGTTTGCACATCCGGCTAACCAGCGAAATCTTGAGTTGTTGCGTAATTTTGGTGCTCACATTGTGGAACCCGGAACCGGCGAACTGGCCAGTGGACTGGAAGGAAAAGGACGTATGGAAGATCCGGAAGTGATTGTTCAGCGGGCTGTTGATCTCCTGATGTCTCAAAAAAAAAAGTCTCTGACCGATAAAAAAGTGCTGGTTACCGCCGGCCCTACCTACGAAAACATTGATCCTGTTCGCTTTATTGGTAACTATTCATCCGGTAAGATGGGCTTTGCCATTGCCGAAATATTGGCCGATTTTGGAGCTGAGGTTCACCTGGTTGCAGGCCCGGTTGCTCTGTCAATTTCTCACCCCCTGATTAAACGTACGAATGTGGTTTCTGCCCTGGAGATGGAAGCTGCCTGTCGTGATATTTTTCCTTATTGTGATGCTGCAATATTCTCTGCTGCTGTTGCCGATTATGCACCTGCTGCTGTTGCGCACGATAAAATAAAGCGAACCGATGCGGAACTGGCAATACAGCTCAAACCCAATCCGGACATTGCTGAATGTATGGGCGCCATAAAGAAAACGAATCAGGTTACTGTTGGTTTTGCGCTTGAAACCAACAATGAAGAGGTGAATGCACTAAAAAAAATTGAAAAGAAAAACTTCGATTTTATTGTGCTCAACTCTCCCAATAATGAAGGAGAGGGATTTATGACCGACACCAACCGGATTACCATTATTCATAAAGACCATAAAAAAGAAAGTTTTCCGTTAAAGAGTAAGAAAGAGGTGGCTGTGGATATTGTAACAGCCCTGGAAAAAATTCTTTTGAAATGAGAAAACTGCTGTTTATATCTGTTTTTTTGCTGGCTTCTTTGGCTGCCGTTGGTGGTCAGGAGTTGCGTTGTGCCGTTCAGGTGGTGGCCCCGTCAGTTCAGGGAACCAATCGAAATGTGTTTCAAACTTTGCGCGAAACCATTTATGAGTTTATGAACAATCAGCAATGGACCAGCCATGTGTACGAAACGTCCGAGCGGATTGAGTGTACTTTTCATTTTACCATCGATGAAGTAATTGGGGTGGATCAGTTTAAAGGATCGCTGCAGATTCAGGCAAGAAGGCCGGTGTACAATTCTGCTTATTCCACAACTACGCTCAACCTGAAAGATGACAATGTCGATTTCAGATATGGTGAATATGAGCAACTGGTTTATAATAAAAACAATCTGGAATCGAATCTGGTTGCACTGCTGGCTTATTATGCCAACATTGTACTGGGGTACGATTATGATACTTTTAGTTCCGAAGGGGGGACTCCTTATTTCGAAGAGGCAGAACGGATTGTGGGGATGATGCAAAATGCCCGGGAGAGCGGTTGGAAGCAATTCGAAAGTCGTCAGAACCGTTATTGGTTGGTTGACAACTTGCTGGAAGAGGATCACCGCCCTCTGCGTGAATTTTATTATGAATATCACCGCGACGGATTGGATCAAATGTCGGAAGATGCCGAGGAGGGAAGGGCCAGTATTGCGGAGTCGATGGATTTGTTGAAGAAAGTATATCGTACCGATCCCAGTTCCTTTGCTCTTCAGGTACTTTTTGATGCCAAACATCAGGAATTTGTGAATATTTTTTCTGAATCGTTCTCCATGGAAAAGGCTGAAGTGGTTAATATTCTTACGGAAATTAATCCGACCAATTCGGACTCTTACCAGAAACTGCTGAAAGATAATTAGTGTTACTATGCTGAAATCTTTGTCCATTAAGAATTATGCGCTCATCGATAAAGCCAATATCGAATTTGGATCCGGCTTTACCGTCATTACCGGTGAAACCGGAGCCGGAAAGTCTATTATGCTTGGTGCTCTTGGCCTGGTGTTGGGGCAACGGAGTGATGTATCCGTGATTGGAGATAAAGAGAATAAGTGTGTTATCGAAGGTGTATTTGATGTTTCCGGATACCGATTGCAGTCGCTTTTTGAGGAGGAGGATGTTGACTATGAGGAAGAGACCGTGCTGCGACGTGAAATATTACCATCCGGAAAATCCCGTGCTTTTGTGAATGATACTCCGGTTAATCTGAACTTTCTGAAATCCTTGTCCGACAAATTGATTGATGTGCATTCTCAACATCAGAATTTATTGTTGGGCGACAACCGTTTTCAACTTAATGTGGTGGATACCGTTGCCGGGAATCAGAAAATAAAGTCAAATTACAGGGAAGCTTATCGCATATACCGGAAACTGATAGCCGAAAAGAAAAAGCTGGAGGAGTTAAATGCCCGCCAGCGAAATGATCAGGACTATTGGGAGTTTCAGTTTAAGCAACTCGAAGAGGCCGGTTTGCAGGCAGGTGAGCAACCGGAAATGGAGAGAGAGCTGGAAACCCTCTCACATATTGAAGAAATTAAATCAGCTTTATCCCAGGCCTCAATGGTGCTTTATGAGAGTGATCAGCCTATGGTGCAGGAGTTGTTTCATCTGAAGGAAACTTTGCAAAAGATTTCGGCCTATCTCCCGCAAGGAGATGAGTTGTCCCAACGGTTGAACTCTGTTTACATAGAACTCAAAGATATTGCCGAAGAGATTACCGAGCGTGGCTCGGAGGTGGAGTTTGACCCTGCGCGGCAGCAGATGGTGCAGGAACGTTTGGATATGATTTTTTCGCTTGAGCAAAAGCACCATGTTGATTCTGTGGAAGCGCTCATTGAAATAAAAGAGGATCTTTCGTCTAAACTCGAACAACTGGCTTCGTTTGATGAAGAATTGGTAAGGGTGGAACAGGAGATAGCCAAAGCACTGGATAAACTGAAGGAGCAATCGGATGCGTTGACCCAAAGTCGTGAAAAGGTGTTTAAGCGGATAGAGCAATCGATTCAGGGACAATTGCGTGAATTGGGGATGCCCAATGCCCGTTTTTCTGTTTCCAACCACCGAAATAATAATTTTGGTTCTGAAGGTCAGGATGAGATCGCGTTTCTTTTTTCAGCCAACAAAAGTGCACAGCTAACGGATATCCCTAAGGTTGCGTCCGGTGGAGAAATTTCGCGGGTGATGCTTTGCATTAAATCGCTTCTTTCGGATGCCAAAGGCCTGCCTACCATTATTTTTGACGAAATAGATACCGGGGTTTCCGGTGAAATAGCCGACCGGATGGGGCGTATTATGCAAACAATGGGTGAAAATATTCAGGTTATCAGTATCACACATCTTCCACAGATTGCCGGAAAAGGGAATCGTCACTTCAAAGTTTTTAAAACGGAGACTGACCATCAAACTATTTCCTCTGTTAAGTTGTTAAGTACTGACGAAAGACTGACCGAAATTGCCGGAATGCTTAGTGGTTCCAGTGTTTCTGAAGCAGCCCTCGAAAATGCACGCTTACTGATGGAAAATTAAACTATGGCAGTGGTACATAGTGTCAGCAAGAAAACTCAGGAAATTTAAGTCTTTGATAAGAAAGTGCCAAATACAAAGCCTGCCCCGATTTTTCTACGGGGCAGAAGTTGGTGTTTTCTTGCAAAGACTAAATAACTGGAAAATATTTTGCCAAAAAAATACACGAATATCAGGGGTAAGACACTACGTTTTTTCAGGGCAAGCCTGAAAAAAAGCCCCTACGTGGGATTTAGTCAACTTAAACAACATGTTGGTTAGTTTTATGCGCTAAGCGCCTA
>Ga0163219_100320_pt1 | contig 13157 bp, 8 predicted proteins | sample MSEWel2016_04_06_FD_113150 | JGI IMG/M metagenome (GOLD analysis project Ga0163219, IMG submission 113150) | Subsurface microbial communities from deep shales in West Virginia, USA - MSEEL Well Study Marcellus 3H_2016_04_06 ...
GATTTCTATCCAGAATTACCAATCTTTATAACGTGATCACATGCCATACAAAATTCTCGAGAAAAAACAGATCGCTCCCCAGGTTCACCTCATGAAGGTTCAGGCACCGGATGTTGCAAAGGCAGCAAAGGCCGGGCAGTTCATAATCCTGCGAATTGATGAAACAAGTGAACGTATTCCTCTGACAATTGCCGATTTCGATTCAGAAGAAGGATATGTGACTATTATATTCCAGGAAATGGGGAAGACCACAAAGCAGCTTGCAAAAATGAGTGATAAGGACGAGCTTCAGGATTTTGTGGGTCCGCTCGGAACCCCTGCAGATGTAAGGAAACTTGGCACAGTCATCCTTGTTGGTGGAGGTGTCGGTATAGCTCCTGTTTATCCGCAGGTGAAGGCATATCGTGAAGCTGGGAATAAGGTAATATCAATAATTGGTGCCAGAAGCAAGGACCTGCTCATACTCGAGGATGAGATGGAGGCTGCAAGCGATGAATTTCATGTGGCAACAGATGACGGTTCCAAAGGACATCACGGCTTTGTGACTGATGTGGTGAAACAGATTCTTGATAGTGGTGAGGATGTTGCAAGAATAGTTGTCATAGGTCCTCCTATTCTGATGAAGGTGGCAGCAGGTATGACAGAACCTTATGGTGTGGAGACCATTGTCAGCCTTAACCCGATAATGATAGACGGTACCGGCATGTGTGGTGGCTGCAGGGTATCTGTCGGTGGCGAGACCAAGTTTGCCTGCGTTGACGGACCGGAATTTGATGCACATAAGGTAGACTTTAACCTGCTCATGAGCAGGCTTGCACTGTATCGCAATGAGGAATCAGAATGTCTTGATAATCATGAATGTACCTGCAGAGGTGGTAACTGATGACAACAAGAGAGAAAATGCCTCACCAGGATCCCGAAAAGAGGGTTGAAAACTTTGACGAAGTAGCCCTGGGTTATAGCGAGGAACAGGCACTCGCTGAAGCCGCACGCTGTCTTGAGTGCAAGAACCCAAAGTGTGTCGAAGGCTGTCCGGTAAATGTCGATATCCCGAGCTTTATTGTTCAGGTAAAGGAAGGTAATTTCGATAAAGCCATTGCCACGATCAAAGAGACCAATTCCCTGGCTGCTGTATGTGGACGGGTCTGTCCGCAGGAAGTGCAGTGTGAGCAGTACTGTGTGCTTGCAAAGAAAGGAGAACCAGTTGCTGTAGGACGACTTGAGCGGTTCTGTGCTGATCGGGAAAGAGAGAAAGGTGTGGAAGCTCCTGTAAAAGCAGAACCCACAGGTAAGAATGTAGCTGTAATAGGTGCCGGACCAGCAGGACTGACAGCAGCAGCTGATCTGGCAAAAGCCGGGCATGCAGTTACTCTCTATGAGGCATTACATGACACAGGCGGAGTGCTAACGTACGGTATACCCGAGTTCAGGCTTCCAAAGGCAATTGTCAGGGAAGAGGTGGACTACATCAAACAGCTCGGTGTGGATGTCAAGGTGGATTATGTCATAGGCAAGATAAAGACACTTGACGAGCTCAGGGATGAATTCGATGCGGTTTTCCTTGGAACCGGCGCAGGCCTGCCAAAGTTCATGGGTATTGAAGGAGAGAACCTCAATGGTGTCTATTCTGCAAATGAGTTCCTCACAAGGGTAAATCTGATGAAAGCATACCGTTTCCCGGACTATGATACTCCTATCAAGAGAGGCAAACGTGTTATTGTGGTAGGCGGAGGTAATGTTGCCATGGATGCAGCCCGCAGTGCCCTTCGTCTTGGTGCGGATGAGGTGAGTATAGTCTATCGCCGTGGTGAGGATGAGCTTCCCGCACGAAAAGAAGAGATTGAGAACGCAAAGGAAGAAGGCGTTGTTTTCAGTTTGCTCACAAACCCTGTGCGTATCCTCGAAGGCGAGAATATGACAGTCAAAGGTGTCGAGTGCATTAAGATGGAACTTGGAGAACCTGATGAGTCCGGCCGCAGAAGACCTGTGCCGGTAGAAGGCTCCGAATTTGTCATTGATGCGGATATTGTGATCATTGCTATAGGCACTTCTCCCAACCCTATGATACTCTCGGGTGCCGAAGGCCTTGAAGTTGGTTCCCGTGGCACGATAGTTGTGAATGAATCCGGAATGACCTCCCTGGAAAATGTCTGTGCAGGTGGTGACGCAGTTACCGGTGCGGCGACGGTTATCAGTGCAATGGGTGCGGGTAAACTCGCAGCAAAGACAATCAATGAGTACCTGGGGAATAACTGAATTCCGGGGTTATTTATACAGTAAAATAAGGTCCGCTTTGGTGGACCGATTTCCTTATTTTATGATTTTCTTATTCTTTAAGTGAAGTAATAAATGGTACAAATTCAATGAATAAAAGCAGATCTTATCAACGTAAAACCTCAAAAAAGAATAGTTCTTCCGGTGCCAACTTTAAGGGCAGGGGGCCGGGAACATCCAGACCACGGCATGCGGATAATGAAAAGGACTTTATTTTCTGGTGTGACGATTGCAACGTTCCTCTTATCGAAGAAAAATGCTGCACCTGTGATAAAAACGGACGAAAGATTTCCTTATCCCAACCCGCGGATGTGAGGTTTTGCTCTCCTTATGAAAGGCAGGTTCTTCATGAACAGCTAATGAAGTCTTTTTCCTGTGATCCCATTGATGAACGCATTGTGCTATTAAACAAGATTCCCGGAGACGACAAGACCGATGAGGTAATTGTGGATGGTCTGTTCTTTGGCATCCTGAGGTTTGATTTGCAGTTAATGGATTACACTTTCGAGCCGATGGTTCAGGGTGCTAAAATACTTCTTTGTCATTGCAGCAATAAAGTCGTCACTATAAAGAAAAGCAGGAAACATCTGAACGGAAAAAAACTTAGTTCTGATATGATCGAGAACATGTCTGCTGGCATAAAAAGCGGAGACTATATACTTGTTGTTTCTGAAAACCTGACAGGCTATGGAGTAGCATACTGTGATGCGGAAGACTTCCGGAAATATGAAGGTCCGGTCCTGAAGGTACGGAAACTGGATTCACAGAAAGTTGCCCTAAATTCCCGGGTTTCGACAATGGATGAGGTGATAGCTGCAAACGTACAATATCTGAGGACCCTCGGTAAAAATGCCATGAACACGATTAAGGGGATAGCAAACCAGAAGCAGTACAGATCACTTCCTGTAAATGTCTCATTCAGTGGTGGAAAAGATAGTCTTGTGATACTGGATCTGGTTACAAGCGCTCTTCGGAAGAGGGATGTTAAGGCGTTTTTCCTGAATACGGGTATTGAATTCCCGGAAACCGTGGATTTTGTACATGAATATTGCAGTAATAATGGCATCGAACTGATAGAAAAAAAAGCATCCACTGGATTCTGGGATAATGTGGAAATCTTTGGCCCTCCTGCAAAAGATTTCAGGTGGTGCTGTAAGATATGCAAGCTTTCACCTGCGAACGAGGCTATTGAGCAGTGTCTGGAAACTGCTCCAGTTTGTCTGACCATTGACGGTAAAAGGAAGTATGAATCTTTCAGCAGGTCAAAGATCGCCACCAGTGAGAACAATCCCTTTGTACCGGGGCAGCTCAACATTTTTCCGATAAAGGACTGGAGGGCAATAGAAGTCTGGCTATATATTTACTGGCGAGGCTTGCAGTATAATCCTCTTTATGATATGGGATTTGAAAGAGTGGGCTGTTACCTGTGCCCTGCTGCACTTTCCGCAGAGTACATGCGTCTGAAGGATCTGCACCCCGAACTTTACGGTCGCTGGCATTCTTTCCTTCTGGGCTGGGCTAAAGGAGCAGGTATGCCTGAAGAGTTTGTAGCTCATGGTATGTGGCGCTGGAAAGAACTTCCTCCAAAGATGATCAAGCTATGTAAAGAGATGGGAATATCCACTTCTTTTGAAGTTCCCGAGAGTTTTTTTGATATTAAGATAACTTCGGGTATTTCTCCCTGCAAGGCCGGTGGTTATACTATCGAGGGGGCGATCAGTGGTCTTTCCATGAAAAGGACTGCCAATATCATGAATATCCTGGGAAAAACCAGTCTTTCGGAGGAATTAGGTCTGCTGTTCACCGAAAGGTATTCTTCAACTGTGAAGATATTCTCCTCGGGCAGTATGGTGGTAAATTCGGAAACCAGGGAAAAAGCGGAATCTCTCTTTAAAGAAGCTTCAATACAACTGTTGAGAAATCACAAGTGCACGGAATGTGGAATATGCATCAATGCCTGTCCACGGGGAGTTATCAGCCCTGATGCGGGGAAAGGCATCATCATAGGTGAGGGTTGCACATCCTGTGGGAAATGCACTGATTCATGTGTTGTTGTAAAATATCAAAGTAAACTTTAAAAACTTATACATACATTTGTTATGTGGGTTGTACGGTGGTTATTAATAGATCAAGAATATTATAATATGTAATCTATACATTATGGGATATTACAGAATGAAGACCGATTTTACTCAAAAGGACGGCGTGTCACGTATACTTGACTCCAAATGGAAGATAGCCATAGGTGCTTTCTTTCTTTTACTTCTGATCATACAGATATTCATATTTTTGCCACTTGCAGACGGACTGGTCCTGGGGCTTGTGTTCGCATACATTTCCAGGCCCATATTCCATAAACTGAACAGGTTTCCGCGTATGGGGGCTTTGATCGCAACAATGTTCATCGTTGTGCCTGTGGTTTTCATTATAGGTTCAGGTCTGTTCGAGATATTCCGGCAGATTGGCTGGATCATCGATAATCAGGCAGAGGTACTGAACTTTTTGCTTGATACCCTCAGGACAATTGATATTCCCCCCAGCTATACCAATAACGTACAGCAATTGATATGGGATTTCTCGACTTCCTTCTTATCCCTGATCGGCAATGCCGGAATTTTTTCCTATGCATGGAATCTGATGATGTTTGGTCTTAATCTTATAGTAGCAATTATTGTGTGCTATTTCCTGCTGGCTGATGGTCATAAATTCTACAATGCAGCAATAAATATTGTTCCCTCACAATGGAAAAACTCGGTAATCAGGTATTTCGAGCATCTTGATATCATTCTACAGGGTATCTTTATAGGAAATGCATCGGCAGCACTTGTCGTAAGCCTGCTCTCATTGATAGTTTTTTATGCATTCGGTTTCCCCAACATAATGGCACTGTCGGCCCTCATATTCATAGCATCGGTAATTCCGATGTTTGCGGGGTATATGGTCCTTCTGGTTCTTTCAGTATATCGTTATCTTGATCAGGGTCTCGAAAGTGCCTTAGTGTTTTTCGTGGTGGCATCAATAGTAATCTATGTTCCGCCTGAGCTTTTCCTGCGCCCATATCTTGCAAGCCTGAAATCGCATATTCATCCTTTACTGATTCTGCTTGCTTTTCTTGGCGGTGCCTTTGTGGGCGGTATAGCAGGATTCTTTGCTGCACCCATACTTCTTGGTGCCATTGTAGCCGGTTATCGGGTATATGTGGATGAAGGGTCTGATGTTTACGCTTATCCTGGTAATGCATCGCCACATTCGGAAACCGAAACATCTGACTGATATTTTTCCTTTTTTCTTAGTCATTTTCCGGGGAAACCTGAAAAGATTAATAAGGAATGGTCTGATTTAAGTTAGCATTTATCTGAAAGGTGAACTCATGCAATTACTGTTAATTCATTCCGATTATATAGAATACGAGGTCAAAAAAAGCACCCCGGTTGCTGAAGAAATTGAAGAATCATTCAGGTCCGGCAGGCTTGATGAGGCCCTTACCGCTTTTATCGCAGTCGAGAAGGTTGATGAGTCCGGTGTGGAAGAGATCATAGAAAAGGCCACCAATGAAATTAAAAATGTAGCAGGACAGGTTAAAGCAGAAAATATCATGCTTTACCCGTATGCACACCTCAGCTCTGATCTTTCATCCCCGAAGGTCGCGGTTTCAGTTTTGAAAAGTATTGAGAAGGAGCTCTCCGGCGATTTCAATATCAAAAGAGCACCCTTTGGATGGTATAAGGCTTTCAAGATAAGCTGTAAGGGACACCCTCTGTCCGAACTTTCCCGGTCCATTGTGCCTGAAGGCAGGTCCGTGAGCTGCGGAGAAGGCGTACTTGTTTCGGAGGAGAAGGAAGAAGTTGTTTCCGAAGCGCTTAAAGCCGAAAGTACGGCCAGATCCTACTGGCATATTCTTACTCCTGATGGTGAACTCCATAGCACCGATGATTTTGACTTTAAAGGACATGAGAACCTGCAGAAATTTGTTGATTACGAGATATCGAAACAAAGGGCTGTGGAAAGAGCTCCTCCGCATGTAGAGCTGATGCGCAGACTCGAGATTGCCGATTATGAGCCCGGGTCCGATTCCGGTAACATGCGTTACTATCCCAAGGGGAGACTGATCAAGTCACTGCTGGAGGACTATGTGCTGGATGAGTCCTACAAGGTTGGTGCCATGGAAGTTGAGACTCCACTGATGTATGATATGGAACATCCCACTCTGAAGAAGTACCTTGACAGGTTCCCTGCACGCCAGTACTCGATTGAGTCCGATAAAAGGAACATGTTTTTGAGATTTGCCGCATGTTTCGGTCAGTTCCTCATGAACCATGACATGACAATTTCCTACAAGAACCTGCCAATGAAGATGATCGAGATGACCCGCTACAGTTTCCGTAAGGAACAGCGCGGGGAACTTGTGGGTCTCAGGCGCCTGCGTGCGTTCACAATGCCGGATATGCACAGTCTCTGTACTGATATGGAGCAGGCAGTCTCACAGTTTGATGACCAGTATAACATGTGTATCTCGGTTCTCGATAAAGTGGGCATCAAGGTTGATGATTTTGAAGTTGCCATAAGGTTTACCAGGGATTTCTATGAAGAGAACAAGGATTTCATAACAAACCTTGCAAAAACCGTGGACAAACCCGTACTTGTCGAGATGTGGGACACCAGATTCTTCTATTTCGTACTCAAGTTCGAGTTTAACTTCGTGGATGCTCTCGCAAAGGCAAGTGCACTTTCAACCGTCCAGATAGATGTCGAGAATGCGGAAAGGTATGATATTAACTATATCGACACAGACGGATCCGCAAAGAGGCCAATAATACTTCACTGCTCTCCCAGTGGTGCCATCGAGCGCTGTATCTACGGGCTGCTTGAGAAAGAGGCCATGAAGGCTGAAGCAGGTGAAGTTCCGATGCTTCCGGTCTGGCTCTCTCCGACCCAGGTGAGGATAATTCCTATCTCGGAAAAGCATATGGACTTTGCATTACAGGTAGCTGATCAGCTTGACTGCCGTGTTGACATCGATGACCGCGAGGATACCGTGGGTAAAAAGGTCCGTGAGGCAGGCCGCGAATGGGTGCCCTATGTGGTCGTTGTCGGGGATAAGGAGGTCGAGACCGGCAATATCAATGTGACTCTCAGAGCGGAATCTCAGGCCAAAAAGCCGAAGAAGGTTGAAATGACAGCAAAAGAGCTCGATGCCAGGATACAGTCAGAGGTGCAGGGAATGCCTTACAAGGGTCTGCCCCTTGCAAAACTTCTGTCCTCAAGGCCAAAGTTCTTATAATCCACAGATAAATTAAGCTGTATGCAGGATGTAAACACAAATGCGGAGGCACCTGCCTCTGCAACTATTCTTGTTTCCGGGAGAGTGCAGGGAGTATATTTTCGTAAGTTCACTGTAGATAATGCTACAGAGCTCGGGCTTACGGGCTTTGTGAAGAACCTTCCGGATGGCAGGGTGGAAGTAGTAGCGGAAGGTAAACGTGCCGATATTGAGAAACTGCTGGGACTGCTGGGAGAAGGTCCCTCACATGCGGCCGTGAAAGATCTTGATGTCAGCTGGTCTTCCTATTCCGGCAAATTCACTGACTTCAGGATACACAGGTGAGATTGTGTTCTCAATTGCCATCTAGCTTACTTTCGATATATGTGGCAAGGATTGCCCTCTTAAATATACTTAATTGATGTTTCCGGAATGGTAAACTTATGTTCGATATAATTATTGTCAGGTATGGAGAACTGGCCCTGAAGAGCACCGGTGTCAGGAACTGGTACGAGAAGATATTGATGAGCAACATTGAAGCAATGCTCAAACAGAACGGTGTGTCCTATTCCGGGATAAGCCGTGAATGGGGCAGAATATTCGTACATAGCTCCGATCCCAATGCAGCCCGGTCTGCAGCAAATGTCTTTGGGGTTGTTTCCACATCTCCTGCCTATACCACAGATCCTACAATCGAGTCCGCATCAAAGATGTGTGCAACGGTGGCGGATGGTTTTGTAGGGCCTGGTGAATCCTTTGCTATAAGGGCAAAGCGCACGGGGAATCATGATTTTTCATCCAATGACCTTGCAAGAAAGTGCGGAGATGCCGTATGGACTATGCTTGAATCAAAGGGTCTCGAGCCTTCGGTGGATCTGACTGACCCTGACAGGGAGATATTCGTGGAGATGCGTCAGAACCATGCATACATTTACACGGAAACCATAGACGGTGTGGGTGGTCTTCCAATCGGTACGCAGGGTAAGATGGTTGCCCTTGTGTCAGGTGGCATTGATTCTCCGGTGGCTACATGGCTTTTGATGAAAAGGGGCGTTGAGATCGTTCCTATCTACTGTAACAATGAACCCTTCAGTACAGAGCGTGCAAGACAGAGAACGATGGACTGTATTGAGCAGCTTCAAAAATGGTGCCCGGGTCATCCTTTGAAAATGTATGAGGTTCCCAACGGTCGCAATCTCGAAGCCTTTATCGACAAATGTGAAAGGGGTAAGACCTGTGTGCTCTGCAAGCGTACCATGTACAGGATCGCGTTTGAGATTATGAAAAAAGAAGGTGCTTCAGGTATAGTCACAGGTTCATCCCTGGGGCAGGTTGCCTCCCAGACAGCAGCGAACATGTATGCTGAGATATACGGAATCTGTGCTCCTATCTATCATCCGCTCATCGGCCTTGATAAGAATGAGATAATAGATATAGCAAGAAAAATAGGCACTTTCGATATTTCCATAGTACAGGCAGGAAGCTGTCTGGCGGTTCCTGAGCGTCCGGAGGTAAAAGCCAAATCCACCTCTCTCCCGATCGAAGAAGAAAAAGTGGATATTGAAAGCATGGTTGAATATTCTGTAAGCAATGCTAAAGTTTCCAAACTGTGATCATATCTCGGGTTTCTGATTCTATTTCAGGAACCCTTTTTTCTTACTATATTTACTTTTTAATATCTTAATCTTGTTTTTTTAATCCCTGTGCACAGATTTAAAAATTTAACTAATAATCAAAAATAAGTCTCATCATGCCTTCATCATGTTATATGGTTTAGAGTGTTGTGAGAAATACTTATATATCATTATTTCCTATGCACAGTTAGGCGCACAAACTCACAGCAAATGAATTTTAGCACAAATTTCATCCTTTATCTCTCGTCCATTCCCTCAATTATTCCCGTGCGCCTACACTCTTTTTTGATGATCTTATTCCTTTGAGTTGAACTTTAATCCTTCCGGGAATATCTTTCTCCATGTTCAATAGCAAATTTTATATAAAAATGAGATATATAATTGTCTAATAGCGATTAATTTTTCCTGTTGTAGTTGATTTCTATGAGTGAGTTTCCCTGGGAAGTAAAAAAGAATTCCGGTAAGGAATCGTCTGAAGCGGAAGGAGCCGGTCCCGATAACCCGGGTTTTGAGAAAACCGGTACAGAACCATCTATTCCTGACATACTTGCCAATGCATTTTCCGAAACTCCCATGGAAGAGATCAAACCAGAATTCCCTTCTCAATCAGGGATGCCTGATGAACAAAGCCAACAGTCAGCTCCTCCAGGTTTTGGAAATATAGCAGACCTGTCTGAAATCAGCTCTGCCGGAGATCAAAGTCAGGGTTCGCCACAGGCACCTGTGGATGACCTTCCTCCTTTCATGCAGCCGGGGAACAACACCGAGCAAATCACTGCAAATGAAGGTACTCCATCTTCGGATTCAATTAACATCGACGATATCATTAATAATCCTCCGGTTTCAGGAAACATTCCGAATGAAAATCCTGAAGCTCCTACAAAGAAATCAAGAAAATCTCCTCCTCCGCTGTTCAAACCAGTGTTGCCTGGTGATGAGGATGAGGAAACTGCGGAAGTCAAGCCTGCGGGAGAAGCTCTGAACTCCGCGCCGGGACTATTTGAAAAGTCTGCTTTTTCTCCAGAAACTTCTCCTGAGACTTCGGCCCCTGAAGGAAGTAATGTTCCAGGTGATCCCTTCCAGGATCAAGCCCCTTTTCCAGAGGAAGCACTGCAGGATATGTTTCCTCCTCAGGAAAATATAGGCCCTGAAATAAAGGACGAACCCGAAAACCCTTTCCCAGAAACAGCAGAGCCTTCAAAAGATCCATTTGCTCAGGCTCCTTCTCCGGATAATCCATTCTCATCTTCCATGCCCAATTTTGACGGGCAACTACCTGACTATGTTGAACCTTCTGCTAACCCATTCTCTGATTCTTCCGCTTCTCGGGATTCTGCTACAAATTCCATTCCTGGTACTGATAATCCATTTTCAGATCAGTCCACTCCTTCAGACAATACAACACCGGATACTGAGAAAGATCCTTCAAATCCTTTTTCAGAATCTCCAGGACCTTCTCAGAATACATTCCCTGGACCTGCTAGCCATTCAGGGGACCCTTTTTCAGGACCGGGGCAGCAGGCTGCAAGTCCGTTTCCTGATTTTATTCCTCCAGGCTCCAGTCCTTTTCCGGAACAGGAGTCCAGCACGGAAGGAAAACCTAATCTCTCAGGTCTTGTAAGCTCGATTGGTGAATCTGTGAAGCTTGATGGAATTGCCAGAAATTTTGACGGGATCGGTGGAAAACTAAAGTCCGTGTTCAGCAGTCTTACAAAGGGACAGAGTCTGATCGAGAGGATGGATGAATTAACCGATAGTAAGGAAAAATTGACAGATGAGCTTAGAGAATCTCCTTTCGATGTAGATATTCCAACGAAAGATCCATTTTCCGAACCTGCTTTTCCTGAAACAGATCCTTTCCAGTCAACTGTCGGGCCGGATGTTCCAAAATTTGAAGATAGTCTGGCAGATGGGCCTGAATCTGCAGGTGTTTCTCCTTTTAACGAAAATGCAGAAGGAGGATCTTCCGGGGATATTCGGAAAGTAACGTCTGTGGCCGAGCCTCTTATGGAGCTAAAAGAGGAATACAGGATCGATCCCTTCGAAGATATTGACAATGGAGAGGGGAAAGCGCTAATTTCCGATGCAGGTGAGGATATATCGAGAACAATTCCGGTGGGGGGACAGGAAGGGGAAATTGCTTCGGATTCATCCGCGGATGGTCTGTCTGACCTGTCTGTGAAAATATCTGGTAATCCTTCGGATCTTTCTGATGATCTCAATGAAAAGTCCGGAAAAGGTGAGGTGGAAAAGCCAAAAGCGGTTTTGGAATCAGAAATTGCACGGATGGGACAGATGTCTACTGATATTGAAGGTCTCAGGTCAGAGCTTGAAGTAATGCTCTCGCGTTTTGAGAATGTTGAAGGCAATGTCTCAAATCTGTCGGAAACAGTATCCGGTTTTGGTCCGCTGATATCATCTGGAAAAGAGAATGAAGAACTGCTGGCAGGCACTGCCGGCAGGGTCGAGTCCCTTGACGGAAAAGTGGATGCCCTCGAAGGAAAGGTCTACAATATCGAAAGCTCACTGGTGAGTGTGCAGGCCGATAATGAGGATATCAGGTCAAGCCTTACAAGGATAGAAGAGAATGTTGCGGAACTTGTGAACTCCTATACCGCCCTGCTAGTGCAGGTGCATGAGTCTGCCCAGGAATCCGATGCAAAATTCTCGCAGATCGAAAATGCGCTGGAGGTGCTTGAGCCATTTGAGACCCGCTTCTCTGCAATTGAGAAATCCCAGGAGGAGGCAAGGTCCACGTCCCTGGAACTGGCCCGTTCGGTAAGTTCTCTTGTGGATGAGCTTGGAACGACATCTTCGGGTTTTGATGAGTTCAAACAGGATTCTGAGGCCAGACAGGATAAACTCGAGAAGAACATCGGCTCGGTAACCGAATATCTGGATTCCGAACTGAAAAAGCTGGGTGCACGTAGTTATAAGGGATTTGGGCAGAACGTGCATCTTTCCAGTATAATGAAGAATTCCACCAATATGAAACTCTGCATGGAATGGCTTGAGTTTTTAATGGAGCTGGCAGGCAGGAACAATCTTCCTGATATCCTGTCTTACTATGAGGACCTTGGCTGGATCACTGAAGATGTCAGGGTTGAATTGCTGCACTATGCCGAAGGAATTGATTTCTATATGGAAAAACCCGACTGGAAACTCACTCCTGATGATCACGTCAAGTCCATCTGGTTCATTGAGAGCCTTGCAGGTATGAAGGTCGATAAGAACAGGCTTTCTGTGATCGAGCGTGATATCGAGAAGGTCAAGAAGGGTAACGAGATATATGGTATATAAGTCAGTTTTTCTCTTTTGTGCTGAAAACAACTTGCTTATGAATTAATAAAAGAAATGCTGTGAGCCTGATTGGCTCACAAAAGTTGATTCTTCCTGATTTTATGCTGTTTCTGTCACGTAGCTTTCGGAGCTCTGGTGGGTTTCCCCTGCAATGTCCATGGTCGCACCTGCCAGGAATATCTGGCTGAGCGGTGCTGTGATCAGCAAACCGATCAGCAGTGCGATTGCGCCGATAACATTGAGGACTGCTATTATCACATAGATGATTATAGCTTCCACAGGGTTTTCCTTAACGATCTCAAAGGTCTCCTTAACAGCATCAACACCATCGTATCCTTTGATAACAAGCAATGGCAGACCAAAGATAAACACAATTCCGACTATTGTGCTCAGGATTGAGTGTATCTGTCCGGCTATGCCCAGTACAACAAGGTATATTATCATGTATATCCAGCTTCGGATAAAGTTTCCATCCTTGAAACCCTGGAATACATCATTGATCTCTACTGGCTCGTTTCTTGCTCCCTTGACAGCCATGTATGTAAAACCATAGGCGAGGGGAGCTACTGTTACTATTAGTATCGAACCGATAAACGCTATCAGTGCACCAACAGCATAAGTAACAATATTGTCTTTCTGGAAATTCCAGGCACTTTTCAATAAACTTTCATAATCCATTATAAACCACA
>Ga0163219_100321_pt1 | contig 13125 bp, 14 predicted proteins | sample MSEWel2016_04_06_FD_113150 | JGI IMG/M metagenome (GOLD analysis project Ga0163219, IMG submission 113150) | Subsurface microbial communities from deep shales in West Virginia, USA - MSEEL Well Study Marcellus 3H_2016_04_06 ...
AAATAAGATTTGATCAAATATTGAAAAATACTTTTAATGTATTTCTCTTCTTTAACTAAAAGGCTATACTTTATTGCTTCATGATAATTCTCTTCTCGATAATGTAATTTAGCCAATTCACTATAGGCTACTTCTTCCAAAGATAATGAGGAATCTATAAAAGACATGTCTTTTCTACTTGGAGTATATCTATAATTATCCTTTAAGCTCAAATAAATATTAAAATTATCTATAGCCTCCTTATCTCTCCCAAGAGCAGATAAACCCAAAGATTTAAAATAATAAAAATCTAAATAACCATCTTTAACACCCAAAGCTTCCTCACAAATCTTCAGCATTTTTTTGAATTGTCCCTTTTTTAATAGCATATCTGCATAATGACTATAAACATAGAAGAAACTTTCTTCTCTTTTCTGCTCTCTCATCAAATCATAAGCTATTTGGATTGTCTCAAGGGATTCATCCATATCCTTATGCATCGAATAACTTTTAGCTAATTGATACCAATAGTAAACATTTTCAGGATTTTTCTCTAGCTCCTGTTTTAATATTCCAGCAGTTCTTTTAAATTTTCTTTCCATTAGCTCTGGATCATTACTGTTATATCCATAATGCAATAAGGTTAATTCTAGGTCTATAATAGGATGCTTAAAGATTGGTTGATTATGGACGGCTCCTTTATAATGAAATTCACCATCATTTCTAAATAACCTAGGTTGTAACAAAGAAGAAGAATGAATTTTATCATCAGATGTAAAGCTTTCTTGAGTAACTAATCCAGTATTATAACTCTTTTGCTCCTCTGCTAATAAAAATCTAATAAGATTATAGGAATCTTCTATAACTTCATCGCCATCAATTACAAAAAGCCATTCACCTTTACAATATTCTATTACCTTATTTCTCATCTCAGAAAAATTATCATTCCACTTGTGGAAATAAACTTTATTGGTAAATTCTTTAGCAATTTCTACTGTACCATCATCAGAACCCGTATCTATAATAACCAATTCAGCATCAATAGCATCTCTTACAGGTTCTAAGCTTTCCAAGCATTCTCTTAAATGCTTAGCTTCATTCTTTACCATCATTCCTATGCTTAGTTTCATATTAATTGCCCCCTCATGAAAGTACAACTACCTGTTATATTTCAATTACTAATTATAATCTAATTATTCTTTTTAACTACTTCCTGCCAAGTCTCAAGGAGATCTTTCATTAAATCAATAACCTGATCAATTAACTCAGGATTCTTCTGTATATTAGCAGCAATTAATTGGCGATTCATGAAATCATATAACTTGTCTAAATCATCTGCTATCTCTCCACCTTTTTCAAAATCTAGAGTTACCTTTAACTCAGTTATAATATCTTGAGACTTCTGCAAATATTTATTGGTTACCTCTATATCTTTATCCTCTATACCCTTTTTAGCTAAATTTAAGAATTTAATACATCCTTGATAAAGCATAATTAATAATTTACCTGGATTTGCTGTCTGAGCTTGGACTTGTTTATATTGATTATATGCATTTTTATTCATTTATTACCCTCCTGTGATATACAAATTATATCATTTCTTCTTATCAATAAATCTGCCTTCATAAGAATCCACTCTAGAGTGGTATGATCTATTTAAAATATTACCACGTTTGATTTTAAATAATTCAGATTTAACTTGATCTTTTTTAGTTCTTAATTTTTTTTTATTTCCAATATCTAAATTATTTATCTCTTGAGTTATTTGATAGATATCCCTTATATCTTCTTTAAGTTGAGCTCTATAAGGAAAATCTAAATTTAATAAATTAGAAATAAAGTTCTGATTATCTTCTAAATTTAATATATCTCCAATCTGTTGACTAGTATTAGTTATTCTGTCTTTTAGCTTATCAATCTTATTTATTAGCTTTCCTCTTTCAGTTAATAACTTATTCATTTTTTCGATATTATTATTTTCTATGGTTAATCCTAAATCTTTGCTTATCTTTAACATCAGTTTGTACAAGCTCTTCTCTTCATGATAATAGCCAATAAGACTTTTAAGTAACTTATTTAACTCTGGATTATATACCAAGATAGATACCTCCATAAAGAACTAGTAATTTAATTAATTTAAATTTAACCAACAAATAATAAAAGTTTTTATTATTTGTTGGTTAAATATCAGAAATTATAATAAAATACTTATATACTTCCTAGACTCCCCAATTGGCTTTGTAACCAACTAGACTGACTGTTTATTTCAGAAAGGCCCTTCTCCATAGCAGTAAACTGCTCTTTTAGACTCTCTCTTTTCATCTCTAGCCTTCTTTCTAAAGAGTCCATATTGTCATCAACATCCTTCATCATACTTTCATAAGAGTCTATTCTTTTCGGTATCACTCCAGTATTAGTCTTAAGTAGCATATCAAGATAATTATCTAATCTAGTAGCTACACCATCAAAACTATCACTATCCTCACTATCTGCATTAAATAACTTCTCTACAGCAGCAGGGTCTTCATCTAAAGCTGCTTTGAATTCATCCTCATCTAAGCTCATTTTCCCATCTTTATCTATTTCGATTCCCACCATTGCCAATTGATTATACTTATCTGTTTCATTAACTCTATCTGTTACACCCTGACGCAATCTAGAAGATAGTCTCATCAGAGTAGAATCCCCTTGTAGTGCTCCTGATTCACCACTATCAGAATCATAATCCATTTTATCACTAATAAAACCTTGTACACTATTATATTGATCAATAAAATCTTGAACAGCAGTAACTGTCTTTTCTACATCAGGACCAACATCAATAGTGGCTTCACCTATAGCTTTTAAATCAAATTTAACATTATCTACAACATCATCAATATCTTCATTAGTAGAACGACTAACACCCAACCCATCAATAGTAAACTCAGCATTTTCTCCTGCTTGTAACACCCCTGATTCACTAGCTGAATCAATGGCTCCATCAGCAGGTCCAGTTACTTTTCCATCAGCATCTAGATTAAAGCCTAAATCTGCTAAGAGTCCTGTATCATCTGTAAGGGCTAGTTCATAGTCACTTCCTGTATGATAACTCTCAATTACCAATCTACCATCCACTACTGATGCCTTAGCTATATTAATCTCTTCTGTAGAGCTATCTCCATCATGGTCAACAGTGGTGTTATTGATAGCCTCACTGATCTCACTCAATGAAGCCCCTGCCCCAACACTTATAGTAGCAGTATTACTGACCATAGAAGTTCCCGTTCCATCCTTTATATCAATCGTAAAGGTTTCAGCAGCAGCAGTTGTAAAAGCACTATCTTGTCTTGAAGCTACCCTATTAGCCTTGGCTAAATTACTTATATTAAGAGCATAACTTCCTGCTGAGGCACTTGTATTTGCTGTAGCTGTGGCAATCTCCTCATCACTACTAGTTGTCTTATTAGAATTAAAAGTTGAAGAAAACTTCAAATCGGTAATTTTATTACTCAAACTGTCTAACCTTGAATTAACATCCCTCCAAGCATCCTTAGCAACTCTTAAATCCTCTTTCTTATCTTGCATCTGTATCAAAGGCCTTTGTTCAACATACATTAGCTTGTCAATAACAGATTGGGTATCCATTCCACTGACTAAACCATCTAAACTAATTCCTGCCATAATTAACACCTCCATTAAGTTATGAGTATTAGTTGTGAGTGCAATTGAATTAATAATTAATTACTTCACTATAGTTAACTACACTAACCACTGACACCCACACTAATAAAAAAGACCAGCCGGAATAACCGGCCGGCCTTAATGAACAATTTATAATTATTTAATTGTAAATTGTTCATTGATTATTGTAAATTATCCAAGAAGTTGAAGAACCCCCTGTGGTTTTTGATTAGCTTGTGCTAACATCGCTGTACCAGCTTGAGACAAGATTCTTGTTTTACTCATATTCATCATCTCTTTAGCCATGTCAACGTCTCTGATTCGAGAGTTAGCAGCAGTTAAGTTCTCTTCAGTTGTACTTAAGTTATTGATAGTGTGCTCTAGGCGATTCTGCTTAGCACCAAGTTTAGATCTCTCTTCAGAAACCTTTTTAATAGCAGCATCAATTGTAGTAATAGCATTATTAGCAGAAGTCTGAGCAGCAATACTTAATCCACTTACTCCTAAGCTATTAGCACTCATATTACCAATACTTAAGCTCATTGTATCAGTCTTATTAGCACCAACCTGGAATGTTAATCCAGTGGCTGCACCGCTTAATAAAGTCTTAGTGTTGAACTGAGTTTGACTTGAGATATCATTAATCTGAGCAACTAATTCATTAACTTCACTTTGAAGTTGATTTCTATCCTCATTAGTATTAGAATCATTGGCAGCCTGAACAGAAAGTTCACGCATTCTCTGTAGCATAGAGTGAGTTTCATTCAATGCACCCTCAGCAGTCTGGATCAGTGAAATCCCATCTTGTGAATTTCTTTGTGCTTGAGCTAAACCATTGATTTGTCCCTTCATCTTCTCACTGATTGCTAATCCAGCAGCATCATCAGCTGCTCTATTAATTCTACTACCTGAAGATAATCTTTCTAAAGATTTAGTCATTGCATTTTGTGTGCTTTTTAATTGATTATAAGAGTTTAACGCAGAAACATTAGTATTAATTCTCATTAATATCATCCTCCTTGAGTTTTGTTTTTAATTCCTCTAGCCTCCGTGCCAGAAGAAAGGATTGGCTACTGTACTTATCAATTCTATCTAGTCGGCCGTCCTAGTTATAGCTGATGATAGTTAGTAACCACTGTTACCCTGAATTAGCTTCAGAGTACCAATTGTTACTAGCTATAATTTTAATCCTTTATCTACTTTATAAAATTTATATTTTTTCTTTACCTATTACTATTATCGTGTTGACTTCAAATATCTTAATTATAATTCAGCTATATTTCAGGTGATTTAAAGCAATTAAGATGAAATGGCTTCTTTTTTCTCTGCCTATCCCTCTAATTAGTCTTGATTTCAACCTTATATATCATTTTATAGAAATTAATCAGATTATTCATCAGCCAAAACCTTAAATAAATCACTGAGTTTAGTAATATTCGGCGTCGCTGCTTCTTTATTGGCTACTTCTATCTGTTCATAAATTTCTTTGCGATGTATCTCAATTTGGCGAGGAGCATTAATTCCTACCCTCACTTGCCCACCAGATATCTCTACTATAGTTAGTTCTATATCATCACCTATTATAATGCTTTCATTTATCTTTCGTGTTAATACCAGCATCTAGATAAAACCTCCTCTATGATAATCGACATTAAACTTATTGAGTATCCAATTCTAAGTAATATATAGTCTAAATAATACTGATTAACTAATAGACTTTATCAATTTAACTAAGTACAATTATAGGTATAATTCTTAATTCTTTAACAACTATTCTCTAAGCATTATCTGCCACTTGCTTATTATTCTCATCATAAAATAGCCGATGCTTTATCTGATATCTCTCATCATCTAAAATAATCTGTTTAGCTAATCTCTCCTTATAATTAATTACTATTGGAGCTTTAAGGTTAATTGTCATCTCTTTTGGGTTTTCTGGAACAGTTATTATATTTATTACCATTACATCTTCTTTTGAACTGATATTCAACTCTTTTTGCAATTCATCATTTAAATCAAATTCATAATACTTAATATAATTCCAAGGCTCTGTTACAATAAAAGCTAAATCAGAATTAGTTGAAGACTGTAGCCAAAAAAAGTCGCTTTCTTCTTCTTTTAATATGACAAACTTTTTTTCATTTTTAAAACCATATAACCCTTGGTTAAAAAGAATCATTTCATCTTCTTTTATTTCTATTTTACCAAAACGGGTTGTCTCTAATTCCATTATATTCAACCTCCATATTTAATATCGATGTCAGGTATTAAGTAATGGTTAGATCTTTTATCACTACTTTATTATACCTTAGTATCTACTGCTCTAATCTCTAGCTTAGGTAATTGTTTTTGATAAATATCAATCTTACCCCAATCAAGGTCTACTCCTACATTACCAGGCTCAGTATTAATAGCTATTCCATCTATATCATCATTCTTAAAAGTAATATCTAACTTATTGGGAGTAACCTTGAATTCAGGTCCTACCTTCCATTTAAGCCCTATATCCCTGTCCTTATCAAAAGACCTCTTTCTTGCTTGTGCTATTAATGGATTCCCTTTTCTTTCTATAGCAGCAAGGGCATCACCTTCTGCTGCATACTCAGCTATCCCTTTAAGTGATTCCTGATAGCCCTTTCTAGCTATATCTTTACTATAAATCTTGTTGTTTTTACAATCTAATTGTGCTCTTACTTTACTCATATCAATCTTAATTTCAGCAGCTTTATCTTCAATTGTTAATTTCCCATCAATTTGTTCTAATTTAAAGGTGTTAGGCCTTTGATTAACCCTTAATTTAGGAGGGGTCTGCTTCAATCCTATCTTGGCCCAAGTCTGAGCTATTTCTAATCTCTTACTCATATTAACCATCATTCCACCTCCTAAGTTAATTTAAGATATTCTAAATTATATTATTTGACAAAATCAACTAAACTAGGTTGAATTATTCTTGAACCAGATGATAAAGCAGCTCGGTAAACATTCTCACTCATCTTTAAATTCATTATTGTTTCTGCTATATCTACATCTTCATTTTTAGATAACAAATTTTTAAATTTAATATAATCTTTTTCTAATCTATCTTTAGTAAGTTCTAATCTCTTTTGTTTAGCACCATTTTCTGCTCTGATAGATAACATTTTATCTGTACTAATGTCTAAATTCTCTAGATTTTCATCAGATAACTTACTTGGATTATTATCTAAGTTATCTGCTATATTAGAAAGTTCATCTAATAAATCTTTAAAAAAAGATCCATTTTGATTAATAGTCAACTCTGTACCATATGAAACCTCTAGCGAGATTTCTCCATAATCTCCTTTATAATCACTATCTGATGTAGGATAAGGTTCATTTAAAGTTTTATTCCCAGAAAATAAATAACGTCCATTTATATTAGAATTAGCTATCTCAGTTAAGTTTTCCTTCAATTCAACGATTTCATCCTTAATACCCTTCCTATCAATTGCACTTAATGTATCATTAGCACCATAAACAACTAATTCTCTAGTACGTTCAAGAACCTTACTTGCTTGACTTAATGCTTCATCAGTTGTTTGCAACCATAATAGCCCTTCGTCAGAATTCTTTACATACTGTTCATTATTAGAAATAGTAGTGTTTAAGCTCATACTCCTAACCGCTCCAGTAGGATCATCAGAAGGCACATCAAACTTCTTTCCTGTTGATAATTGGCGATTATGTTCGTCCAAACGTTCCATATTATTTTGTAAATTATTCATTAAGTTACTGACCATCATTCCATTGGTTACTCTCATTTTTAGCCTCCTTATTTTAATTCTAACTACTAACTGTATATCCTAACTATCTTTTTAATCCATTAACTAAAGTTTCTAAAAGTTCATCCATAGTAGATACAATCTTAGCAGCTGCATTATAGGCATGTTGATACTGTATCATTTTACCCATCTCTTCATCTAAGGAAACCCCTGAGTATGAAGCTTGATCTTCATTCATCTGCTTAGTTAATGTCTCCTGATTTTGAACCATTCTCTCTGCTCGCTGACTATCTACTCCTAATTTGGCTATAACAGAGCTATAATACTCTGAAAAAGTAGAGGTAGAATTCTTTTCTGGTAATAAATCTGTACTACCTATCTTAGCTAGCTTTAAAGCAACATCACTATTTCTAGGATAATCATTTTTACTGTCATTATCACGATCATAGGTCTTAGAGGCAGCAGCAATATTTCTCAAGTCATTTTTAATAGCTGTACTAATTGTGATATCCTTAGCACTAGTCCCTGTAAAGAAGTCACGCCCTACACCAATTCCTTTCATACCTAATAAATTAACTATATCTCTTTCTCCATCATCACTAGTATTAACTAAGTCTATCTTATCATCAGCATTAGTACCTTTAATTTCTAAGATATTATTCTCTATTCCTAACCCTTGTAGAATATTATCGCCACTATTATGACTAATCTCTGCTCTATTATTAACATCACTAGGAGTTATAACAAGCATATTATTATCATTAATGCTTGCTGTTACATCCCCTGAAAGTAATGAAGAGTTTATCTTATCTCTAATATCTTCAAGACTATCAGTAGCAAGAACACTAATAGTATCTTCATCACCACCAATTGAAATATCGAATTTTCCTTCATATCCTATAACCTCTGATTCACTATCGGCAATTCCAAGAGCTTGAACAATATCATCACCATTATTATAAGTGATATCTGCTTTATTAGTAATATCACTAGGAGTCATAACTAACATATTATCTGCATTTATACTTGCTGTTATATCAGCAGAAATGTCAGAAGCATTTATCTTATCTCTAATATCTTCAAGACTATCAGTAGCAAGAACACTAATAGTCTCCGTATTATCACCAATTGTGATATCAAAATCACCTTCAGAGCCTAAGGAAGCAGTTTTATCATCAACAGCATTAGATTTAGATATTACTGCTTTTTTATAGTTAATAGAACTGGACTTCGAAACTACCGCTGCATTCAAGCCTGTCTGGGAATCTATACTAGCTGCAATATCATTAAGACTAGCACCACTAGCGACATCAATTGGACCAATTGTATTTCCATTTAAAATAACCTCAAAGGAGCCACTACCATTCTCTAAAGGATTAGCAGGATTACCTTGAGAACTAGATACCATAGTATTCATCTCAACATCACTTAAACCATAGCCTTCACGATGTTGCTGATTAAATTCATCCATAAAATTAACTGCTACTTGATTTAATTCATCAATATAATGAGGGATTCCTGACTCAGAATCATCACGAGCATCTAATAAACCTTTTATCTCTCCACCACTAAAGATAGCATTATTCCCATTCTCCCATTGCACCTTCAAAAAGTCATTATTACTGCTATCTTCTACAGTTTCTAACTCAGTAACTCGGCTTCCTGCAACCAATTGTTGACTACTAATACTGACTCTGACTGCTCCTATCTCATCCTCTTTTGCTCTTATATTAGTAATTTTAGATAATTTCTGTAATAATAGATTCCTTTTATCCTCTAAATCATTAGCCTCTTGTCCAACAGCTCTAGCTTCAACTATCTGTGTATTTAAATCAGCAATTTGAGTGGCATAAGAATTAATATCATTTACTTTAATCTCTACTCTACTATTAAGAGAGTTTTGATATTCACTTAGCTGGCTGTGAAGGTGATTAAAGGTATCAGTTACAGCCAAAGCTCTTTGTCTAACTGTTGCTCTAACGGCCTCACTTTCAGGATTATTATTTAAATCCTGCAAAGAATTCCAATAACCATCTAACATATTACGTAGCCCATCTTCAGAAGGTTCATTAAAGATTAACTCTAACTCACTTAATGAATCCCTAGTCACCTCCCACATCCCTTGAGTAGTTGACTCTTCTCTCAATCTCATATCAGTAAAATCATCTCTCATTCTTTGAATCTTAGAAATTTTAACTCCAGTACCAACTTGTCCAGCACCAACCCCATCAACATTAAGAGGGGAAGTCGCAGAAAGTATGACCTCTTGGCGACTATACCCCTCAGTATTAGCATTAGCAATATTATGACCAACTACTTCTAAAGACTTTTTCTGTACTTGGACCGCTCGTTTTCCTATCTCTATTCCACTAAAGGTTGAACCCATTTTTATACCTCCCTTGTGTGTGAGTGTGTGTTATGTGTGGAAGCGAGTCCCACCTACACTCGCACTTAACACTAAATTACTTTCCTACGCTTTATGATTGATAAAAGATCGTTGTTTTTGTCGGTCATAAGAATTGCCTTTTTTACCATAATTACCTTGTCGGGTATTATTGGTTAAAAGATTAAGAGTCATATTGGTCAGCTGTAATGAATTATTAATTAAACTCCCATTAAGCTGATTGATAATTCTTAGTTCTTCAACTAAGTCACTAATCTTACTTTGTAATTCTTTTAATTTATGATTATACTTTCCATTTATAGATTCAATTAAATCAGAAATGTTTCTATCCCCAACCAAGTTTTGACGAACTTTCTCTAATTTAATAATCCCTTCTAAAATCTTATTTTCATGGCCAACAATCTTTTCTAAACTTTCTATCTCTTCATTTATAATAACCTTTTGTTTTTTTTTACTCAATTCATACATCTTCTGATATAGCTGATACTCTTTATCTAAAATGTCTATTAGTTTTTCAACATTGATATCCTTCATAAAGAACACCCTTTCTAAACAAACTTATTGATAACTTGGTCCAACATCTTCTTAGCTATATCTTCGCCAGAGACATTATAATCTCCTTGTTTAACATCCCTTTTTAGCCTAGTAATTCTTTCCTCTCTCTCCTTAGAGGTAGCTTGCAATTTTCCTTTAAAATTCTGTAATTCTAAAGCCTCTTTTGATAAAGAAATTTGATCTCTTTTTCGGGTCTTGTCTGTTTTCTTTTCATTTTTAACTTGATTATTATTGTAATTTTTCATAATTTGAGATATCCTATTTTGATTAATCTTCATTCAATCACCTACTTTCCTATAAACTGAGATACCAATCAGAATTTTAAACTTAACCCTAAACTTAAAACTACTGTAATATTAAGATTAAATTTAGACTTAAACTTAAACTTTACACAATTAGTACTTATTTACTTTAGTTATCGCTAAATCAAACTATAAAATTAACCCTTCTTTTTGATAATAAAAAAGGGTTAAGGTAAATTAACCGACTATAGGTCAGTTTTTCTACCTTAACCCTCTAAATTCAGCCTATCTTCTTTTTTTGATTCTATCTCCTAAGAACATTTTATCATTATCCCTATCTCTTGAAGCTTGAGCCTTATCAGCATTTTTAACCTTCTCTATTCCAGATCTCAATTTATCACTACATGATTGGCAAAAACGCCCACTCTTGATAGGTGCTCCACAACGTTCACAATCTATAGTTATTTCAACACCATTTATTTGTAAAAATCTTCCCTCTTTTGCAAATTTCCTGATTATCTTCTCATCTACCCCTGTCTCCTCATGGAGTTGAGCTATAGTAGAGCCAGGATAATCCCATAAATAATCTTTTACAATTACAAATTGATCTTCTTCTTCTTGTAGACATTTAGGACATATCTTTGCACCAGCCACGGGAGCAAAGATCTTTTTACACCGCTTACACTTTTTTATTCCCATAATCTGACCTCCTTGAACGAAATTCTTTATATATATCTATAACTTCTTTAAATTTCGTCAAAATCCTCTTATGAGATTTACTTTCATAATAAATTTATAATAATTACAAACTTCTAAAACGACCTTCCCTAACAAACTTTCTAATTATATTTTTAGAGATTCCAGTTGCTTGATGTATCTCATCTATTGTTGCTTTAGAATTATCCCAAAGATAATCCTTAACTCTAATATATTTCTGTTCTTGTTCTTGATGGCATTTATCACATAATCCACTATTCTTTTTAATAAAAACTTTACCACAATTTTTACAATTTTTTAATTCCATACTCCCACTCCCTTAAACCAATCTAAGGCAACCTAGTTATTAAATTTCGCCTTAGGAGTTAAAATCCCTTTTTAAACTCAAATCTCTGCCTGAAACTAAAGTAATTATCTTGATAGAATCAGCTCCATTATCTAACAAAATACGAGCTAACTCATCAACTGTTGCTCCAGTTGTGTAGATATCATCAACTAACAATATCCTTTTGCCACCAATATTTACATCCTCTTTAATTATAAACTTATTCTTTAAGTTCTTTAATCTTTCCTTTCTCGATAACTTACTCTGCTTAACAGTATCTTCACCTCTTATAAATAAACACTCTACACCAATCTTTAGATTCTCACCTATTCTTTTGGCTAATAGAAAAGCTTGATTAAAACCTCTTTCAGCTAAGCGGTTTGGATGAACTGGTACATAGGTTATAATATCAAAATCTTTTATATTATAGAACCTATTGGTATAGTTACTCATTAAATCCCCTAGAGGTCCTGCTAAAGTTCTATACTTGCTGTATTTAAATAGCTTAATATACTCTTTTAAACCACTATCATAAAGTCCTACTGACCTAGACTGATCAAAATAATGATTAGCATGCTGACAATCATAGCATAAATCTTGACTTGACAAGATCAACTTTCCACACTTTAAACAATAATCCTCTTTAATAAATTCTATCTTAGTAATACACTTTTCGCAAAGATTAATTTCACCATGGCTAAACTCTCTGCCACAGACAGGGCAGTGTGGTAGTTCAGGGAAGATTAAATCTATTAATCCTTGATATAATTTAGCAAAGATAGTTTTCACCTTCTTTTTACAAATATATTGATTGATTTTTCAAGTGATAGTTTATGGGGGGTATTGGGGTACTTTAGTAATATCCCCCACCTAACCTCCCCCTTAAAAAGGGAGGAATAAAAAGAAGTTAAAGTCCTCTCCTTATCAGGGAGAGGATTTAGGAGAGGGTGGTTTACCCACACTCACACTCGACACAAAGCGTCGCACTATCTCTATATTACAACATTAAAATATCAACTGTTCACTGCTCTTAAGGTATCCTTTCTCTGCTGACTCTTCATTTAATAGCTGTATCTTCTCTCTCGCCTTTTCCATCTGATTACTAATACTCTCTCCCACAAACCAGACTTTACCTTGGGGATACTTTAATGATCTCCCAGAACGACCAGCCATCTGAATTAAGGTCTCTTCACTGAAGACATATTCCCAGTCAGCAAAAAGTACCATTACATTTGCCTTCTCAACTGTTACCCCTCTCTCCATAATAGTAGTTGAGACCAAAATCGGGTAATCCCCGGCTAGAAAGGCTTCTCTTTTTTCTTCTCGTTGTCTATCTTGAGAATGGCTTCCCTGCACCCAACTTTGACCATTAATATCAGGAAAATGCTTTGATAACTCTTGAGTAACGATCTCTACCAACTCCCTACTAGGAAGAAAGATAAAAACCTGATACAACTCTTGTTCTACTGATAGTTTAAGTTTCTCAATTACTATCTGGGG
>Ga0163219_100323_pt1 | contig 13091 bp, 20 predicted proteins | sample MSEWel2016_04_06_FD_113150 | JGI IMG/M metagenome (GOLD analysis project Ga0163219, IMG submission 113150) | Subsurface microbial communities from deep shales in West Virginia, USA - MSEEL Well Study Marcellus 3H_2016_04_06 ...
ATACATTGCTCAAATAATTTTTGGATAATAGAATTTATCTAATCTGTCAGATATTAAACAAATCAAATCCAAATCTTGTAAAATAGCTACATCTTAAGTTTCAAAACACTTTTAAAATCCTATTTCAAATATAAGATTGGGGAATTTAATGCCATATGATAAGAATTCAGAATTACCGGATAGTGTGAAGGGAAATCTTCCGAAACATGCCCAGGATATCTACAGGAAAGCTTTCAACAGCGCATGGGACGAGTACAAGGATCCATCGGACAGAAGAGGAGATGCATCCAGAGAAGAGACAGCCCACAGGGTCGCCTGGAGCGCTGTAAAGAATGAATATGAGAAAGACTCCGACGGAAACTGGGTGAAAAAAGACTAATCTTTCTATTTTTTGGGTTTATGACCACTTCTTTTTTTTGTAATGTAAGATATATCCACAACTGATGCCAGAGAAAAATGAAGAAGAAGAAGAAGTTCTCGAAACTGAGAATTTCTCGGAACTTATCAAGTACACCATTCCGGGATATATCATTGGTCTGGTCCTTGGAATTTCTCTTGACAATCTCGGATACCAGCGGAGTCCCATTGGTCAGTGGCTAGTGCGTACTTTTGCAGGAGAAGGAGAGAGTATACTTGAAGGAGTTTACTCCATACGCCAGAGGCTGAGTGGTGCTACCGAAAGTATGGCTGAGGCCTATGGATGGGGAAAAATGTTCGGACTGGCTGTTCCTTGGGTTATCGATCTTGGCAGCCGTCTTGCGGGGGTAAATGTTTACGGGGTTGAAGGATTCTACATACCATATTTTTACGCTCTCAGCGACCAGATAGGAGCCAATATATCGGGAATGATATACCTGAAACGCAAAGAAGGTGGCTGGAGCAGTGGGTTTGAACGATATATTCATCATCCTGTTATGCTTGCCAGTCTGGCAGTTATACTTGTAGTCCCGGCAGGACTTTTGGTTGCCCGTATTATGGGTTTTAGTCCGACAACCCAGACCTTTACAGCCTTTGAAACCATTGCTGCCAACCTATGCTGGGTCCCACCCCTTGTCGGCTGGTTTATTGAAAGAAGGCGCTGAAATTCTGCATTTCAGGTACTGCTGAAAAACAGTAAAAATGGAAGTACTAGGGAATACTTAAATAGAGATACGTACTACATGTGTAGTGCAGAGACTACATATGCAGGGTTCAAAAACTCCTGCAGACAAAGAGGTGTAAAAGTGAAAAGAGTAACAGCAATACTCCTTGCAGGAATGCTTATTGCAGTTGTTGCGGGAGCAGGTATAGTAAGTGCAGATGTCGGAGACGCGGAAGAGGACGGATTCTTCGGACCTATGCACCGATGGGCTAATAACATGAGAGGTGGATTCGCAGGCTGTCCGTATCTCGGATCATACGCCACTGATGATACCACATATACAAGTGTAGAGCCTGAAGTTACAACGGTTGAAGAGGCAATAACAATCGCCGAGGAAGAGACCGGCCAGGACATTCTGGAAGACAATGTCTATCAGATGGGGAGATGGTGGGTCTTCTACTACACAGAGGATGATGTAGTTAAACAGGGACGTATTGACATATACACCGGTGATGTTATTGAGGATTTCACGGATAACACAACTTACCAGCAGCAGTACAACCAGAACAGCCGTAATTTCCGTGGTGGCGGATATGGTGGCGGATGCTACGGTGGTGGATACAGATACTAACCTGTATCCCCTGAATATATTTTTAAAGGAGGACCGAAGTTACTAATATAAAGTGCCTCCATATACTTTTAAAAAATGATTCACAGAGGTAATTAAGATGATGGGCACTGGCACCGGCATGTATGGATTTTCTATTTGGGGACTGCTTTTGAATATACTTGTTATTCTTGTGATTGTCGGAGCGGCATTCTTTCTTATCAACAGGTCCGATTTTGTAAGTTCAGGAAACAACGAAAGACTGGCGAGACTGGAAAAGGATGTCGAAGATATTAAGAAGATGGTAGAAGATATAAAGGAAAAACTTGATGAGATCTGATTCTTCGATTCCATCAAGGTTATTTCAAAAAACTGGTATATGATTCCCGATGACAATGACACTTCAGGAAATTACAACTATTGGGGAAGCTATTTCACATCCTGTAAGGCTAAAGCTATTGTATCTGCTCTCTGAACGTGAAAGATACATCTATGAACTTTCCAAGGATCTGAAACTCTCCCGCCAGGTTGTACAATTGCATTTAAAACGACTTGAGAAAGCAGGATTTGTAGAAAGCGATCTGAGACTAGAAGAAGATGACAACAGGGCTAAAAAGTTCTTCAAACTGAAGGAGTTTGATGTAGCCATCGGAATGGATGACCTGTGCAAGATCTTTGAATGATCGCTTTTTATCACACTTTTCTATGGCTTTGATCTTATAAGCCTGAACACATCACCCAATGCGAGATTTCGTACTTCAGTAACATTAAGTCCGGCCTTTTTTACGTTTTCAACTGTCCTGCGGTTAATATTAACTCCTGTAAGACCTCTTGTCACAGGATTGAAGGTATCCTCAACAAGTGATATCAACTGGTTGTCACTTCTCATATGTTCGATATTCATCACTTCACCATCTGGTTTGCATACACGTTGCATCTCCTCCAGTGACCTGACCGGGTCCGGGATTGAGCAAAGCACGAAAGTCGTTATCACATGATCGAAACTATCGTCCTTAAAAGCCAGGTTTTCGGCATCCATAATGAAAAGAGAGATATTATGCCTGTCTTCCAGCCTTTTCTTTGCATGTGACAGCATTTTCTCACTGATGTCGATGGCAACTACTTCACAGTCATCAGGATAGTACTGCAAGTTCTTCCCGGTTCCCACACCAATCTCAAGAACCCTCCCGGACAATCCCGAAAGGAATTCCTGCCTCCACTCTGCGTAACGAAGATGTTCCGCGGGAATCTCCATCATATCATAGACATAGGAAAAACGGTTATACTTTGAGATGATTGACATGCATTATTCTATGATTATGTTTGTTTAAGCAATTCACGGTCTTTTTTTGGTTTTTAGCTGTAGGACACAGGAAATATGGACATATTTTTGCGGCAATATATTGTAGGTTTACTAACAGATATATAATATAACTATTAATTATAGGCTACCCTAACAATAAACGGAGATATAATAAGTGTTAGCCAGCTTTATGATTACTTTCAGAGAAGGGCTTGAAGCATTCCTCATAGTAGGTATTATTCTTGCCTATCTTGCTCAAACTAGAAGAATCGAGATGAGAAAACATGTATTTGCAGGTACTGGACTCGCCATTGTCGCCAGTCTTGTAGCAGCTGTCATTTTCAACATACTTGCAATCGAATTTGAAGGTCCTAGAGAGGAAATATTCGAAGGGTTCGTCATGCTGTTTGCCGCAGCGATCCTGACATCCATGATAATCTGGATGACACGGGAAAGCTCGAACATCTCATCGAACATACGACAAAAAGTAGATACTAACAAAGCCTACGGACTTTTTGCACTTGCTTTCCTTTCGGTCTTCAGAGAAGGTATAGAAACAATACTTTTCCTTGGTGCTGCAGCAATGAAGACAGATGCCAATAATATTCTGTACGGCGGTCTGGCCGGAATATTTGTCTCAATCGTTGTGGCATATGCAGTGTTCAAATATTCTTCACATACGGATATACATAATTTCTTCAAGATAACCAGTATATTCCTCATTGTCTTTGCCGCAGGACTAACCGCACATGGTGTGCATGAGCTTCAGGAAGGAGGGGTTATCCCCACATTGAACGAGCATGTATGGGATATAAATCACATACTTGACGAGAATGGAACTGCAGGTTCGCTAATGAAATCCCTTTTCGGTTACAATGGAAATCCTTCACTTCTTGAGGTGATCTCTTATGCAGGTTACTATGTTGCTGTTTTCCTTGGGCTGAGGATTCCGCAAAAACAAAGAACAGCAACCACGACTGCATGATTAAATGAGACATCCCACTTTTTCTTTTTTTGGTGTATGATTTGCTTTCTGGACAAGCAAAAAGCTGTCAAATAAAACGCCCTGCTTTTGAAAAAGAACTTAAATCATCAGGAAAGTCATTTGTTTAAGGTTTAAAGGAAGTGACTAAACGCATGGCAACAAAACAGGAAGAATTCTGGAAAAGGGATAACTTTGCAGTTATCACCGATGGTACAAAACCGGCACTTAAATGGGCCATTGACGAGCTCAGAAAAAAAGGAAAAACGGTACATGTAGTTGATCTATCGAAAAAACCGTCATTTGATTCGTTTACCAGCACTTCGGATTTACCCGATAGTATTGAAAACGTTGTCATTGGCGTAACTACTACCGAACCTGCCAGAATCATAGAGGATCTTGCAGCAAAAGGCATAACTGATTTCTGGGTGCACTGGAAGACCGACACATGCGATGTGGAGCACCTGACCTATGAGCCCGGACTGGATATAATCACAGGAAGATGTCCGATGATGTATCTTGGAAAATCCATGAGCATACATGGTTTTCACAGGGTCATTGCCCGCTCCCTCGGTAAATATTGACAGAAAACGTATCAGAGCATAATTCTAACAGAAATTAAACAGGGTGGATTTCAGCTAACTGGAAAACTATAATACCGAACATGCCTAAAGTTAATTGGTGAGTGGATGGTAAATACCCTATCCCATTTAGGCATCGGACTCCTTATAGCTACAGTGGCGGGACTGAGCGGCAGGCAAAGAAAAATTGTAGCCTTTCTGGCAATAATGCCTGACCTTGACTTTTTTTCTGATGCCCTGTTAACATTTATTGGAGGAAGCTTCAGTCACCAGACCTATGTAAATCTGTATTATGTTTTTGGCCACAGGGAATTTTTTCACTCTCCCATGTTCATTCTCATGGTCACTGCACTATTATGGATCTACAGCAGGGACAAAAGGTTTACTGCTGCAGGATTTGCTGCAATTTTCAGCCATTTCTATCTGGATTATGCAACTACCTGGAAAATGAGACCGTTATTCCCTTTTTCAGACGAGTCCAGCATCATGGGTGCCTTCGATTCATTTGATCCCATTGTAATGATAGTCTCCCTGATACCCATATACTTCCTGATAGCAGAAGAGCTCAAAAAGAGGAAGGTTATCGGAAGTGTACCGGGAATCAGTCTTGATTCAAGCCATTACAGGCGATTGAGAACCGACCGCATACTTCTCACGATATTGATAATATGGTGTGTATTAACTCCAGTATCAAAGGTTTTACTTGTGGACCATGTTTCGGAAATCGAAGGTTATGATATAAGCTACCAGAATTCCTACCCAACTTACTTTGGAAGTTTCCTTTCTGCTTATCCTTATAACGAGACACATTACAAGGTAATGGAAATTAATTACTGGAACGGAGTGGAGAGGAGCATGTTCACGCCCATTATATCAGAGGATGGTGCGGATGAAAACCTGGAATACATGGTACTTGCAACCCGACTCTATGATTCCGCTCCTTTTCAGGAGATAGATTATACGGTTTACAGCATCACCAATAACGAAGAAACAGTAACTGTAACCCTGCGGGATGCCAGAAATCCGTTTGCCATCTTCTGGACCTATTTCCGGACAGAGTATATCTTCGAGTTCGACAGGGATACTAAAGATTACACCGCCTATGTAGAAAGAGAAACAGTGTACCGGCAGGAGGCTCCTGACAACTGGTTCTGGATACCATTTTATTCAATGTACATGGTATTCTTCTTTTGACTACATAGTATGAACAAACATGAACATCTTTAAGAAAAATTACACAGACGGTTTATATATGTGTTCATGTAATCTGGATGTTAGAAGCAAACAAGGAGATATATGTTTTGAGGGAAAATATAATCGGCCTGGTTATGGATGTAAAAGTCCATGAGTTCGTCAATAAAGACACATGGCATCTGCATCTGGCACTTCATGTAAATGACACTCTTGTGGGCGTATCATCTGCCAACCTTGGCAGCTCAAGATACGACTATGAGACTGTAGTTGCTGCATTGCAGAGTTTGAAAAATGATTATTATAACGCCATCGGATCCCCGATGAGATACTCAGAGGGGAAACTGGTCTACCTTCCCGCCGATCAGGGTCAGGGAACACGCAGACCGGAGCTTACGGGCATAAAATACGAGAACAATGTCCATGCGAGCGACCCCACGGTGGCTTTATCACACTAATATAAATGTTGGCATCCAAGACTCCCCTCAGATAAATGTACACTCCTAAACCAAACAATCATATGTTTGCTTTCATGAATGCCAACATTTATATTTTCTTTCAATTTTTTTAGGTTCTATATTTTGATTTCAGGACAAGCTATTTAACAATGCATTCACACTATTATTAAATAGAGAGTAGTGGGAACATGCTGGAAGAAGACGAGCTTGATGACATTATAATGACAAAGCCATCCGAGCGTGAGCGCGTTAAAATGGAACATGAGTTCATGCATAAAGCAGCCTCACATCCCGTCCGCAGACAGCTTATCAAAAAAATAGGTGCTTTCGGATCGACAAAGGATGAGATCCAGCAGGATACTGATATCGACGACAAGTTATTCAAATACCATACTGAATACCTGATGAACGGTGATCTCCTGAACCTTGTGAACGGAAAATATTTCCTGACCGAGAAGGGGCTTGAACTTCTTTCGAACATAAACTGACATTCATAAAAGTGTGGTCATGCCTATGACCGTTAAAAGTATTCCAATTAGCTTACTAGTAATATCTTTCATCGTTTCGGGCTTTATTCTGTTTTCCGGCTGTATAGATGAAAGTGACACTCAGCAGACTTACAATACCTCAGCGGAAGTTACCGAATATGAGGGACGGGAACTGACACCTATCTCCGAGCAGCGCAATAATGCGATCAGAGGAACTCAGCAGATCGATCCTGACACATATGAACTGCGGGTATACGGCATGGTGGACAACCCCATAAACATCAGCTATGACCAGTTGACAGCCTATCCTTCTGATACCAGATTTGTAAGGCTGGACTGTGTGGAAGGCTGGGGTTTTGATGCCATATGGACAGGTGTGACACTGAACACTATCTTTGAAGAGGCACAGGTACAGGAAAACGCCACTAACGTCATATTCTACTGTGAAGACGGTTATTCCACATCACTTGAACTCGACTACCTGGCAGACAATGACATTATGCTGGCATATGAACTCAATAATGTAACCCTGCCACCTGAAAGAGGATTCCCGATACAGGTCGTTGCCGAAGGTAAGTACGGCTACAAATGGGCTAAATGGGTCACAGGCATAGAAGTAACCGATGAACCATACGAAGGGTACTGGGAGAAGGTAGGTTACAACAATAATGCCGATGTCGGCGGACCTGCTTTCGGATAAAATTAAAACCTATCATGGAATTTTCCCGGAATTTTTTCTTTTACTTCACATAGTCTAACAAAACGTTAATTTATACTGACCGTGAATATCTAGCCGATGGATACGATCATATCGGCCCGTGGAATAAAAAAGAGCTTCGGAAAAAATAAAGCACTCAGGAATATAGATCTGGAACTCAAAAAAGGCGAATCTGTTGCGATATTTGGTCCCAACGGTGCAGGAAAGACCACTTTTCTCAAGATACTCTCGACCATCATCACACCCACAAAAGGCGACGTTACCATAAACGGCATCGATATCAAAAAAGATCCATCCAAAGCCAGAGAATTGATAGGCGTGATATCACATGAGAGCTACCTGTACGATGAGCTGACGGCAAGGGAGAACTTACAATTCTTCGGTAACATGTATGGGATGGAAAAAGACCTGCTTGAAAAGCGTATCAGCGAACTTCTGGAACAGGTGGACCTTCAAAAACGTGCTGATGACAGGGTAGGAGCCTTTTCCCGCGGGATGAAACAGCGTCTTTCCATCGCGAGGGCACTGGTCCACAGACCTGTGATACTCTTTATGGACGAGCCGTATACCGGACTTGACCAGAGATCAGCAGAGGCTTTTGAGAATGTGCTGAGGATGCTGGATAAGGACAATGTGACAAAAGTAATGGTATCCCATAACATCGAAAGAGCCATACAGTTATGCGACCGGCTTATGATAATGGACAGCGGAGAGATAGTATACGACAGCACCACAGAGCAAATAGAGAGTATTGATGAGTTCAAAAAGAATTACTCTTCACTGGTCTGCACCGATACTGATGTGGAAGGCATTACAAATCTTCAATAAAAACGGAGTAAGACATGTTAAGAAGTCTCCATATTGCAGCAAAAGACCTGAAGGCCGAATTCAGGACAAAACAGATGCTTAACTCCATGGTCATCTTTTCTGTGCTGGTCATAGTCATCTTCAGCATTTCCTTCGGAGACCTGTTGGGTCAGCAGGAGATCGTGGACAGGCTTGCTCCCGGTGTGCTCTGGATTGCCTTTATCTTTGCAGGAACGCTTGGACTTGCACGCTCCTTTGCAGCTGAGATGGAGAACGGCTGTCTGGAAGGCCTGAAACTCTGCCCTGTGGACAGGGGTGCGATCTATACAGGGAAAACAATATCAAGCGCAATTATAATGTTTGCTGTGGAGATACTGACAATTCCTGTTTTTATCGTGCTGTTCAATTATAACATTCAGAATATAGCCGGCCTTGCTTTGGTAGTAATTGCAGGGACATTCGGCTTTATAACCGTGGGAACCCTGCTCTCAGCCCTTACTGTGAACACACGCACAAGGGAGATCATGCTCCCCATATTGTTGCTTCCACTTGTTATTCCTGTGATCATCCCGGCAGTGATGGCAACCGGGAAGATACTCACGGACGGGAGCATAGGCGATATCTCCTCCGAGCTCAGGCTGCTGCTTGTGTATGACCTGATATTCTTTGCAGTGGGTCATCTGGTGTTCGAATACACGATTCAGGATTGAAACTAAAAAGTAAGTAAGTAAGTACCAAAAGCGTTTAAATAAAAAGCACCAGTAATCCACAGGAGACAAAATGTTCTTGGACAGGAAAAAGGAAAGATTGATTGCTGCTGCTGCCGGAGTGGTTATGCTGCTTGCTGTCTGGATGATATTCTTCTACCTGCCTGAGATGAGAAGCGGCTCCGGGGAGGTACTTGACGGCAGTTTCAGGATATTCTACTTCCACCTGCCAATAGCTTTTACATCCTATCTGGCTTTCTTTATCGTTTTCATTGCAAGTATTTTCCAGCTTAAACAAAGCAGCAGGAAATGGGACATAGTTGCTCTCTCGGCTGCCGAGGTTGGCGTTGTTTTTGCTTTACTTGTGCTTGTGACAGGTTCCATATGGGCGAAGGCCACATGGGGCTGGTACTGGATATGGGAACCACGGCTGACCACATCCCTCGTGCTTCTGCTTGTGTACCTTGCATACCTGATGCTGCGCCAGGCTGTGGAGGAGCCTGAAAAGCGTGCAAGGCTTGCTGCGGTGTTCGGTATCATTGGTTTTGTCTCGGTACCTTTGAGCTTTTTCTCGGTCAGACTCTGGCGCTCGGCACATCCGCTCATGTTCGGTGGTTCTGCATACGGAAGCACCGGAGGAGGACTGGAGGGAAGCAGCCTGCAGCTCACACTTCTTGTTAACCTGATAGCGTTTATTCTGCTCTTTGCAGCCATGCTTGTATACAGGATCCGCAATGAAGAGATGAAAGAAGACATAGAGGATATCCATAGTTCACAGTAAGAGTTCCGGCTTCAAAAAAAATATAAGCCAGCGGACTCAATATTCCTACATGTTATTCGAACCGATATCAATGTGTGGAATGGAGGTACCGAATCGTTTTGTACGCTCGGCTACCCATGAATGGATGGCTGAACCCGACGGTACACCGACTGATAGAATTGGGGACATGTATGAGGAGCTCGCAAAGAACGAGACAGGGATCATAATCACAGGCTATGCCTATGTTAATCCCATGGGGAAAAGTGATCGCCGCCAACAGGGAATCTATGATGACAGGTTTGTGGAAGATTACAAAAAGATAGTATCAAGGGTTCACAAATATAACAGCAAGATAGTCTTGCAGGTTGTCCACGGCGGACGCCAGACACTGATAACCCCGGAGATCCCATATGCACTTGCACCATCGGCTGTCACTGAGAAAACGCTGGGTATGACACCCGAGGAGATGAGCGAGAAGGAAGTCCAGGAAACAATCGGGGATTTTGCCAATGCGGTCAGAAGGGGTAAGGAAGCAGGATTCGATGCGGTCCAGCTTCACTGCGCACATGGTTTTCTCTTAAGTAACTTTATATCTCCCTACACCAACCGCAGGAAGGACAGGTGGGGAGGAAGCACAGAGAAACGAACCCAGGTCATCATTGACATCATCAAGCGTGCACGTGAGATGGTTGGGGACGACTATCCGATAATGGTCAAGTTGAACATGACAGATGGTTTTTCCGGTTCAAAGAAGAGTACCCTTGATGCTCCCGAGTCCATAGAGATAGCAAAGATACTTGCCAATAACAGAGTATGTGCCATAGAGGTCAGTGGTGGTATCTCCGAAGCAGGTGACGAACTCTTCAGAACCGATATCGACTCGGAAGATAAGGAAGCTTACTACAAGCAGTACTCGAAGCAGATAAAAGAAGCAGTGGATGTACCCGTAATCCTTGTGGGTGGAATCAGATCAACGGACGTTATGGAAATGCTGCTTAATGAAGGATATGCAGACATGGTTTCCCTTTCACGACCCTTTATAGTCGAACCCGATCTAGTGGTCAAAATAAAGAAAGGGGAAATCGATGTTGTAAAGTGTGTCTCCTGCAATCTCTGTTCCGACAGCAGTGGAATAAAATGTAATTATGACTTCGGCGAATGAGGACAGGCAGCTGAAGAAGGTCCGAGCTTGAGAAGGTAGTCTACCAGTTCCCTGTGATCCTGCAGGACAAGGTCTGCCTTTGCAAGCTTTTCAGAATCAAGATAGGTAGGTACTGCTATACAGCAAAGACCTGCCTTTTTGGCAGATTCCACACCCATGGGTGCATTTTCAACGACCAGGCATTCATCCTTTGCGATACCTAGCTTTTCCACTGCCGTAAGATACGGCTCTGGATGAGGTTTTCCGTGCTCAACATCATCTGCGCTAACAAGTATCTCGAAGATATCCGGAAACTCACTGGCAATTGTATCATGAACTATCGGCCTGTCAGAGCCGGATACGACACACAGCCGGAAATCGTTGTTCATTGAGTAGAGATACTCTCTGAGTCCGTCGAAAACCTTCAGTTCCACTATCCTGTTGAATTCTTGTATGTATCTTTCTACAATATCATGGATATCATAACCAGAGGCATCACCGGTTTCCTTCTCGATCAGGTAGGTGATTATATCCACTGTCCTCTCACCCTCTCTCTCAAAGATATCCTGCTTGTCCATCTTCACGCCGATCTGATCGAATATGTTCTGTACGGCCTGTGCATGATATGACATTGAATCCACAAGCACACCGTCCATATCGAATATTATCGCTTTTAGCACATATTTCCCTCACACTACTGCTGGTATCGCATCTGTCTACATGGTCATACTATAAATACTAAAGTCCCGTAGAAAGAGAACATGAGACTGGATGCATATCTTGTGGAAATGGGCTACTTCAAGTCCAGGGCAAGGGCGAAGAATGCCATACGTGACGGTAACGTCAAAATTGGCGGAAACGTGATGAAAAAACCCTCAAAGGACATCAGTGCCGAAGATGAGATAGAAGTGGAAGAAGGGCTTGACATGCCAAAGGGTTATTTCAAACTCGGAAAGATACAGGAAGCATCCGGACTGATAAGTGAAACTGACAGTGTACTCGATATAGGTTCCAGTGCCGGAGGTTTTCTTCTTTTTGCTTCCAAGATAGCTGCAAATGTCAGGGGTGTGGAATTCAGCAAGGATTTCAGATCGGAGCTCGGGAAAATTGCCCATGAGAAAGATAACGTGTCGGTGATGTTTGCAGATGCTTTCAGTTCACCACTTGAGGAGATATCTCCTGAGAAAGTGGATGTTCTGCTTATTGATATGACTCTTGAGCCACTTGATTCCGTCAAGGCACTGGAGAGAATGCTGCCTTTACTGAAGACAGGTGGAAAGTTCTTACTGGTTATCAAGATAGAGAGCCGAAAGAACCGCAAACCTATCCTTGCAAGCATAGAGGACTGTGGTGTTAAGATAGATCAGGTCATAGAACCTGAGCAAAAGGAGATCTACATAGTCGGCGAGAAAACAGAAGAGTGACTTTCAGGAGAATGTTGATGTCATACCATTTACTTGGTCATGGGGAACCGGTTCGCCTTTTTGTGGCAGGGTTGCACGGAAACGAGTGGAAGGACACAACGGATATCCTGGAGAACATAGAAGCACCGGAAAAGGGGACACTTGCCACCATCCCGCTTGTGAATAAAGGAAATTACATCTCCACATTGGATGCAAACTATTTCACTGAGATCGGGCAGGCTATAATCGACGCTGTAGAGGAACTCCAGCCTGATGTTTACATAGAACTGCATTCCTATTCTGCCGAAAATCTGGAAAAGCTCACAGAGCCCGACAGGCTCCAGCGTGTGGGTGTGCCCGCCTTCAGCCGCCTGGATCATGATGTGCTGCTTGGATCTGTAGCACCCTCCATTCGCAGAAACTATTTCCCACAGGAAGCACTCTGCCTGACATTCGAGATACAGAAAGAGAACACCCTTTCAAAACAGTATGCAGCCAGAATAATAAACAAAATGAAAGAATTCACATCAAGGGACGAATTCATTGAGTGTATGCTCAGAAGATATCCGAAACAGGCAAGAAAAGCCATCGAGGATTACAGGAATTTTTACGGCCTGTCTGCTGATGAACTTAAATATTACGAAGAAATCAGGAAATAGACATCAGAAAAAGGTTGGAGGAAAAGAAAAGAGCTTCATGGCAGAACTTCAGATCACACCATGATAGCTGAACAGGGAATAGTATGCAAGCATTGCAAGTGCAAGGGTGGTCAGCATCGTGGCAAAATTTGTGATATCTGTTTTGTTGTAGTAGTGTTCTGTCATTATTTATCATGATACACTAGCAATTAAAACTATTTAATGC
>Ga0163219_100325_pt1 | contig 12998 bp, 8 predicted proteins | sample MSEWel2016_04_06_FD_113150 | JGI IMG/M metagenome (GOLD analysis project Ga0163219, IMG submission 113150) | Subsurface microbial communities from deep shales in West Virginia, USA - MSEEL Well Study Marcellus 3H_2016_04_06 ...
ATGTTAAATTTTTGGAAGGAGTGTCATTTAAGATGCCACGTGTAAAAAGAGGAAATAAGGCGCGTAAGCGCAGAAAAAAAGTTTTGAAGATGGCTAAGGGATATTTTGGCTCCCGCAGTAAATTATATCGTCCTGCAAACCAGGCGGTAATGAAGTCTTTACATTATGCTTATAGAGACAGAAGAAATAAAAAGAGAACATTTAGAAAGCTTTGGATTACTAGAATCAATGCAGCAGCTAGAAATGAAGGTCTTTCTTACAGCCGTTTCATTAATGGTTTAAGACAGGCTGATGTAGAAATTGATCGTAAAATGTTAGCTGATCTTGCAGTTAATGATTCAGATGGATTTGCTGATTTAGTAGATCTAGCAAAAGAGAAGTTAGGAAATTAATTAAATGAATATAATCAGCAGTTCTCAAAATGATAAAGTTAAATATCTAAATAAGCTTTACCGGAGCAGAAACAGACGCAAAGAAGGTGTCTTTATTCTTGAAGGTAAAAGACTTATTGAGGCTGCGCTAGCAGGAGGAGCAGATTTTAAGAAGGTCTTTCTTACTCCTGCTTTTTTTAAATCGGCTGAAAATGATAATCTGCTGGCTGATTTAAAATTAAAGGCAGATTTTATTTATATTAAAGAAAGTTTGTTAAAGGAAACTGCTTCTACAGTTAATCCTCAGGGGATTTTAGCAGTAGTAGAAGAATCTATATTTAAAGGTGATGATTTTTATCAAAAGGCAGACAAAATACTGCTTTTAGATAGAATTCAGGATCCGGGTAATATGGGCACAATGATTAGGACAGCTGTGGCTGCAGGTTTTGATGGGATAATTGCTCTCAAAGGCTCTGTAGATATCTATAATCAAAAGGTTATTAGAGCTACTATGGGAGGTATTTTTTCAATAGCCATCAGGCAGAAGCTGAGTCAGGCAGATTTTTTGGCTGAAATTGCAAAAGAGGCTGCAGACTATGAGCTGCTGGCAGCTGATATAGAAGCTGATGAATATCATTTTGAGCATAATTACAGTAAGCAGTTAATTTTGATGATTGGTAATGAAGCAAATGGTCTGGATCCTAAACTTATGGAAGCAGCCACTTCAAAAATCAAAATTCCACTGGCTGGAGAAATTGAATCTTTAAATGCAGCAGTTGCTGCTTCAGTTATTACTTTTGAAATACTTTCACAGCAGCTAAAACTTAAAAATTAAATTTTTGAAATTTTTCTTGTTAGAGATTTTTTTCTATGGTATAATCAACAAAGAATATGATATTTAAAAGCAGAGAAGGAGAAAGTAGCTAAATATGATTTTAAGAGAGATTAACTGCAGCAGCTGAAAGCAGTTAAATTATTAAATTTAGTGAAATTCACTCTGGAGCTGAGGGCTGAAATTAGTAGGTTCTTCCGGAAGTAAATGCTTTCGTTAACAAATAAAGTGATTCCACATTAATTTGTGGGATAATCAGGGTGGTAACACGGTATCTCGTCCCTTTAGGGCGGGATTTTTTGTATTTAAAGCTAAAAAAATAATTTACATACATATAACATGGAGGTGTTAGTTTTGGATCTATTAGATGATCTAAAAAAGATTGAAAAAGAAGCAGAGGCAGAATTGAAAGAGGTTGAAGATCTTGATCAGTTAGAAGAAATGCGAATTAAGTATTTAGGCAAAAAAGGAGCAATTCAGTCTGTTTTCGCCCAAATGGGGAAAATTGATGCAGATCAGCGTCCGGTAGTAGGAAAAGAAGCAAATATTTTAAAAGGAAAAATTCAAAATTGGCTGGGTGAACACAAAGAAAGATTAGAAAAAGAAGCTGCCCAAAAACGTTTTGAGGCAGAGGAAATTGATGTAACTTTACCCGGTAGTGAAGTTGAAGCAGGTAGAAGCCACCCTTTATCTTTAGTCACTAAGGAGTTAGAAGATATTTTTATTGGTTTAGGTTTTGATATTGCAGAAGGGCCAGAGGTTGAAAGCGAATATTATAATTTTGAAGCCTTAAATATTCCAGCACATCATCCGGCTCGAGATTTACAGGATACACTTTATATCGATGATCATTATTTGCTCAGAACCCACACTTCACCGGTTCAGATTAGAACCATGGAAAAAGAAGAGCCGCCAGTTAGAATTATCGCTCCTGGTAGAGTTTATCGTTCTGATGAATTAGATGCATCTCACTCCCCAATTTTTCATCAAACAGAGGGGTTAGTAGTTGATAAAGATATTGCTTTCAGTGATTTAAAAGGTACGATTGAATTAATTGTTGAAGCCTTATTTGGTAAGGATCGAGATGTTAGATTCCGTCCCAGCTATTTCCCTTTTACAGAGCCCAGTGCAGAAGTAGATGTTTCCTGCATTGTTTGTGGTGGAGAAGGCTGTCCCCTTTGTTCTCATACAGGTTGGTTAGAGATAATGGGTGCCGGAATGGTACATCCAAATGTGCTTGAAATGTCCGGTTATGATAAAGATCTTTACAGTGGTTTTGCCTTTGGAGTCGGACTTGATCGCCTTGCTTTATTAAAATATGGAATTGATGATATCAGAGTTTTATATGAAAATGATAAGCGTTTTTTACATCAATTTTAAATACTGACTCATTCTAAAATTAAGCTGCAGAATATTAATAAAAGCAGTAACAAACTTTATAAATAAATTTTAACTGACTTAAAATTTAAATAGAATTGCTATAATAGAACTCAGAAAGGATGATAAATTTGCAGATATCATATAACTGGTTAAAGAAATATATTGATCTAAATTTTACTCCAGAAGATCTTTCAGAAAAGCTGACTATGGCCGGATTGGAAGTTGAAGGAGTAGATTATTTGGGAGAAGGTTTAGAAGATATAATAATTGCTAAAATAGAAGAAGTTAAAGAACATCCAGATGCAGATAAACTTGTGATCTGTATGGTAAAAACTGGAGCAGATAAAGACTTAATTCCGGTTGTTACAGGAGCCCCCAATGTTGAGGCAGGTCAGATGGTTCCCTTTGCCGAAGTAGGAACCACTTTACCTGGAGGAATGGAGATTGAAGAACTAAAACTTAGAGGTCAACTTTCTCAGGGAATGATCTGTTCTAAAGATGAGCTTGGACTGCAGGAAGAAAGAGCAGCAGGAATTATGGTTTTAGATGAGTCTGCCCCTCTGGGAGTAAGCTTTCTTAAATATATGAGGCTTGATGATTATGTCTTTAAATTAGATTTAACACCAAACTATGCCCGCTGTCTGGGAATGATCGGAGTAGCCCGCGAAATAAAGTCTCTTTATGCTCAGGAAAAAACTTTAAATACACCTCCGATTTCTTTCGCAGAAGCTGAAGAACTGGGAAATATAACTGATTATGTTGAGGTGGAAATTAAAGATCCAGATCTATGTTCCCGCTATACTGCACGTCTGGTTAAAAATGTTGAAGTTAAAGAATCACCTGAGTGGATACAGCGCCGACTTAAAGCAGCTGGAATTAGACCCGTCAATAATGTAGTTGATATTTCTAACTTTGTTTTAATGGAATATAATCAGCCACTGCACACCTTTGATTATGATAAAATTAAAGACGGCAAAATTATAGTACGCAGAGCAGAAGCTGATGAAAAAATGATGACCTTAGATGATGAAGAAAGATCTTTAGATGCTGAAATGCTTGTAATTTCAGATCCGGAAAAAGCAGTAGCTGTTGGTGGAGTTATGGGTGGTGCTAATACTGAAGTAACAGCAGAAACTACCAATGTTTTAATTGAATCTGCCTACTTTAATCCAGTTAGTATCCGTAAAACTGCTAAGAAATTAGCAATGCATTCTGATTCCTCACATCGTTTTGAAAGAGGTGTGGATATAGAAAAGGCAATTGAGGCTAATAATCGTGCCTGTCAGATGCTGGCTAAATGTGATGGAGCTAAAGTAGTTCCTGGAGTAATTGATCAGTATCCATTTAAATATAAGCCAGCAGTTATAAATTTAGAAACTGCAAGAGTTAATCAGCTTTTAGGAATTAAATTAGAAGCAGCAGAAGTAAAAGAGAGTTTAGAGCGCTTAGGTTTTGAAGTTGAAGCAGCTTCAGCAGATGAATTTGAAGTTACAGTTCCTTCATTTAGAACAGATGTAGAACAGGGAGCTGACCTAGTAGAAGAAATAGCACGTGTTTATGGCTATAATAAAATTCCTTCTACCAGACCAATTTCTAAACAGAGAGGTAAAAGAACTCCTCAGCAGAAATTCGAAAAAAGAGTTGAAGAACTGCTGCAGGCTGGTGGATTAGATGAGGTTATTACCTATAGTTTGCAGGATAAAAAGAGCTATCAGGATCTAAACTTAAGTCAAATTAAGGAGTTTTCTGAATTTGTCAGCATCAAAAATCCATTGAGTGAGGCATATGCAATTTTAAGAACAACTCTGGTACCTGGAATAATTGATGTTTTATCTTCAAATGCCCGTCGGCAGGGATCTGAAATGTCAGTTTTTGAAACAGGTACAGTATTTAGAAACAGAGGTGGCAATAATCGACCGGAGGAGTTGAATAAGCTTGGTGGTGGGATTTTTGGTCATGAAAATGATATCTGGCAGCAGGGAGCACCTAACTTCTTTGCTTTAAAGGGAGTATTGGAGATGCTTTTTGAAAGAATTCAGCTGGATAATTATCAGTTCATCCCTGATAATGATAATCGAGATTTTCTCCATCCGGGACGCAGAGCTGAAATTAAATATGATCAGACAGAGACCTTTGGTTTTATAGGAGAAATTCATCCAGAGCTTGCTGACCAAAATGATTTACCTGCAGGAGCAACTATTTTTGAACTAGATTTAGACTTTTTATTTGAAGTAACTGCAGAAAAGTCGTATAATTATCATAAATTAGTAAAGTATCCCGTATTATCTCGAGATCTGGCAGTTGTGCTAGAAGAAGATATAGCTATCGGTGATATCCATCAGTTAATTAAAAAGATAGGTGGAGTTATGCTTAAAAATCTAGATCTTTTTGATATTTATCAGGGAGACCAGATTAAAGATGGCTATAAGAGTGCAGCCTTTGAATTGAAATTCCAGGCAGCAGATAGAACTTTAACTGATCAAGAGGTAAATGAGCGTTTCAATCAGATAGTGAAACATCTCAAAAAGGAATATTCCGCAGAAATTAGAGGAAATTAAAAATTTAGGCAGGAATTTCGACATTTGTAATGAATATAATAAAGTAGACTACCATAGTTGGAGATGTTGCTAATGATAGAAGAAAAAAATCAAAATAAAAAGAAATTCAAATTGAATATTTTGGGTGATAAATTTACCGTTACTGGAGATTTCAGTGAGGAATATATCCACAAACTGGCTGAACATGTTGAAAAAACTGGTCGAGAGATTAGGAATGCTTATCCTAAACTTCCCTTTAGACGTTTGTCACATCTGATGATGATTAATCTGGCTGATGAGTACTTTAGACTGAGAAGTCAGTGTGTTGATTTGAGTAAAGAAAAAGAAAGGCTCAAAGAAGCTAATCAGAGCTTACATCAGGAGTTAAAAAAGCTGCGTCGGGAAAATGAGGAACTAACTAATCTACTTGAGGAGGTAGACTAATTGGATATCATCAACTTCCTCGATATAATAATTTTAGTAATCTCACTCTTTTTTGCTTATAACGGATTTAAAAGAGGATTTATAGATCAGACAAGTACAATACTAGGACTGCTGGCTGCTTTATTTGTTGCAGTCAGGCAGTACGTTTATTTTACCCAGTTTTTAGAGCCATATTTAGATTTATCTACCTCACTACTGCAGTTTATTTCTTTTGCAGTAATCTTTATTGTGGTCAATATTGTAATTCATGTTTTAGGAATTACCCTCAAAAAAATTGTAGACGCTATTTTTTTGCAGCCGGTAGATCGTGTTTTCGGATTTTTGCTGGGTATATTTAAAGCTGGAATTATAGTTTATTTATTGATTTTAATTCTGGCCCAGATTCCTCATCCTAAAGTTAATGATGTGCTAAATGAATCGTTTTTAGCGACAAGAATTATCGAAGCATCACCTTTAATACAATCAAAGATTGAAGAACTATTTCGGCCATGATATTTTCATGGCCTTTTGCCGTCTTAATTGAATATATATTTTAAAGAAAAAGAGGTGTAATTATGCAGAAGATGAGCAACAAGGAAATTGCGAAAGTACTGGCTAAATTTGCTGATTTAATGGCTATTAAGGGAGAGAATGATTTCAAAATCAGAGCTTATACAAATGCTGCTCGTAAAATTGAGTCTTATGCAGATGATATTTCTCAGCTGGCAGCCGCAGATAATTTAAAAGATATCAAAGGAATAGGCAGTGGAATAGCTGAAGCTATTAATCAGCTGCTGCAGGAAGGTATGATTGAAGAAATGGAGGCCATTAAAACTGAGCTTCCACCTGGAGTTATTGAAATGACAGATATTCAGGGTTTGGGACCAAAGACTGCCCACCGCTTTTATTATGAATTAGAAATAGAGGATTTAATCAGCTTAGAAAAAGCTTTGCAAGAAGGGAAAGTCCAAAAAATGAAGGGCTTTGGCAAAAAATCTGAAGAAAAATTATTAAATGCCTTAAAAAATCATGAAAAATATGTAGATAAAATTATCCTGGCAAAAGCTTTAAAAACTGCAGGAAATATTATTGAGACTATCAAAATGGAACTTGAGCCTGAGCTATTTAAAAAAATTGAAATCTGTGGCAGCAGCCGCAGAGCTAAGGAGTTAACTGGAGATTTAGATATATTAATTGCATCAGATAGGCCGGAAAAACTTTCAAAAAAACTTAAAAATCTCGATTTTACAGCTGAGGTTATCGGGGCTGGAGATACTAAAGTAAGTATTAGAACTGAAGCAGGAGTCCAGACAGATTTTAGATTGGTTAGCGAAGAAGAATTTCCTTCTGCTCTTCATTATTTTACTGGCTCTAAGGCCCACAATGTGCGGATGAGGCAGCTGGCTAAAGATAATAATTTAAAGTTAAGTGAATATGGATTATTTAGAGAAGATGAAAGCAAAGAAAAAATTGAATCTGAAGCAGATATTTTTAAAATCCTGGGCTTAGACTATATTATCCCTGAATTAAGAGAAGACCAGGGAGAAATAGAAGCTGCGCAGAAGGGTGAACTGCCCCAGAGTATAGAATTAGAAGATATTAAAGGAGATCTGCATCTTCATTCCCGCTACAGTGACGGTGCCTTTACTATCAAAGAAATGGCCAAAGCTGCTAAGGAGCAGAGGGGCTATCAGTATATTGCAGTTACTGATCATTCTCAATCTTTAACAATAGCCAGTGGCATGAGTATTAAGGAATTAAAAGAACAACTGCAGGAAATTGATGAGCTTAATAAAGAGCTTAAAGACTTTAAAGTGCTTAAAGGAGTAGAAGTTGATATTTTAAAAAATGGTGATTTAGATTTTGAAGATGAATTATTAGATCAGCTTGATTTTGTTATTGCTTCAATTCACAGCCATTTCAACCTTAAAGAAGAGGAAATGACTACCCGAATTATTAAAGCAGTTAAAAACCCTCATGTTAATTTAATTGGACACCCCAGTGGCAGAATGCTTGGAGGACGAGAGCCTTATGCAGTTGATTTAGAAAAAGTTATTGCTGCAGCTGCAAAATATAATACTGCTTTAGAAATTAATGCTTCACCACAGCGTCTGGATTTAAATGCAGAGTGGGCTCGTAAAGTTAAAAAAGCGGGAGCTAAAATTTCTATCAATACCGATGCCCATCATTATAAAGAGTACAGTGATATGAAGCTGGGAGTGGCAACAGCACGTCGCGGCTGGTTGGAAAAAGAAGATGTAATTAATACTTTTTCTTATGAAAAATTAATGGAGTTTTTAAATTCAAAAAAATAGTAAAAAATAATTTCAGAAAAATAAGTTAAAAAATAAATTAGAAAAAAATCAGAAAAATTTAATTCCGGAGGTATTTATGGTGAAAGAACACAGTCTGGAAGTATTGGAATATCAAAAGATAATCAAAATGACTGCGGAGAGAGCCGCAACAAATATTGGAAAAGAAATTGTTAGAAATTTAAAGCCTGTCAGTAATGCTAATTATATTAAAGAGAGATTGGCTGAGGTTACAGCCATGAAAGCAATGATTTCCGAGTTTTCTACTCCGCCCTTTGGTGGAGTGCGGGATATCAGAGATGATCTAAAAAAAGCAGCCAAAGGCTCAGTTTTAGCGACGGCTGCAATCAGCAAAGTTAGAAGCACCTTAAGAGGAGTTTCAGAACTGCAGCGTTATTTAGAGGGCATTAAATCGAATTTAGATCCCAGGATAATTGAAAGGGAATATCAGGTAATTTATGATTTATGCTCAGATTTACAGAGTAGACCGGGGCTGGCCCGGGAGATTGACCGCTGTATAAATGAATATGGTGAAGTTGCAGATGATGCCAGTTCTAAATTAAAATCACTGCGCTCCAAAATGGATTCTATAGAAAATTCAATTCGAGATAAACTGGAGTCAATTATTAAAAGCAAGCACTATCAGGATCTGCTGCAGGAAAATATAGTTACCAAACGAGAAAATCGCTATGTAGTTCCGGTTAAACAGGAGCAGCGAAATAACTTTGATGGAATAGTTCACGGTCAGTCGGCCAGTGGTTTAACCCTTTTTATGGAGCCGATGGCTGTTGTTCGTTTAAATAATGAGCTGCGAGAGGTTAGAGCTAAAGAAAGTGCAGAGATCCAGAGAATTTTACAGATGCTAAGTTCTAAAATAGCTCAGGATGAAGAAATTATAAAAAGAGACTTAATGATTATTACCAGGCTGGACAGTATTGCAGCCGCCGCAAAATTCAGCCTTGATTTTGAATGTAATGCAGCAGAGATTAATCAACAAGGGCTTATAGAATTAAAACAGGCGCGCCATCCGCTATTAAAAGAAGATCCGGTACCCATTGATTTAAAGCTGGGGGATGATATAGCAACCTTAGTAATTACTGGTCCTAATACTGGTGGTAAAACAGTTGCCTTAAAAACAGTTGGTCTGCTGACAATGATGACTCAAACCGGTCTGCATATACCTGCTGCCTCTAATTCGACAGTGGCAGTTTTTGAAAAAATATTTGCTGATATCGGTGATGAGCAGAGTATTGAACAGAGTTTAAGTACTTTCTCTTCTCATATGCACAGAATTAGAGAGTTTTTATCAGAATCAGACGAGAATACCTTAGTTTTAATGGATGAGCTGGGAGTAGGAACTGACCCTGAAGAAGGTGCTGCCTTAGGTATTTCTATTTTAGAAAAACTTCAGCAAAAAAAGGCGGTTACTATAGCTACAACTCACTACAGTCAGCTTAAAAGTTATGCTTATACAACTGATCAGGTAGAAAATGCCTCAGTTGAATTTGATATTGAAACTTTAAAACCAACCTATAAGTTGATTATGGGAGTTCCTGGTGGTTCAAATGCTTTTGAAATTGCACTTAGATTGGGAATACCACAGGAAATAATTGATCGGGCTAGAACACTTTTAAGTGATGAAGAGATTAAAGTTGAAGATATTATAAACGAGTTAAATCAGGAAAGAAATCGCTATCAAAAATTGCGGCAGGAAATGGAAGAATTACGTGATCATGAAAAAGAGTTAAAAGAAAAATATGAAAAAATGATAGAGGAGCAGCAGCAAAAGCATGACAAAGAAATGAAGGCTGCTAGAGAAGAAGCAGAATCAATTGTAGAAGCAACTAAAAAAGAAGCAAAAAGAATTATTTCTAATTTAAAAGGAAAAGATTTTAGTCAGCGTTCTGAAATTGATAGAGCTCAGACTTCGGCTAATGAAAATTTAAAAGAGCTGAGTCAGATTTTAGAATCAGAAACTGAAAACGAAAAAGAGAAAATAGATGTCGATCAATTTTCAGAAGGTGATCAGGTTAGAGTCCGCAGTATTGGGCGTAAAGGAGAAATCACTAAGATTGATCGTGATAAAAAAGAAGCTCAGATTCAGGCAGGAATCATGCAGGTTACAGCTTCACTAGCAGATCTGGTTAAGGTAGATATTCCTGATGATAATGAGGAAAAACAGCTTAAAAATTATAGAGTCAAAAAAGCACAGCATGTTTCACCTAAACTTGATTTAAGGGGCGAAAGATATGAGGCAGCCCAGTTTAAGGTTGATAAGTATTTAGATGATGCCTTTTTAGCCGGTTTAAATGAAGTAGAAATTGTTCATGGTAAAGGAACAGGAGCTTTAAGAAATGCTGTAGAAGAAGTTTTAGAAAATAATGTCCATGTTAAAGACTACCGTCTGGGAAGACAAAAAGAGGGTGGAATGGGTGTTACTATAGTCAAAATTCAATAGTGTTTAAAATCTAAAAAGGGATTTCACCAGCTTAGAAACTGGGAAATCCCTTTTTTTATATTTTATTTTTTCAAAAATAAATTCAGTAATAAATTTCAGTAATAAATAAATCATTAATCATTACCGAATATATCAAATAAACCTCCAAGGGAACTGCCAGAATCTTCATCATCTGATTCAGAGCCATTATCGGAACTGGAATCTTGATCTGAATTAGCATCATTTCCGCTATTTAAAAATGGAACGTCAGCACCTGAACCGTGAATATTACAGCTGCGATTTGGTTTAGTTTCATAACGAGGCTTACCATTTCTCTGTAACTTAGGTATTCCATATTCTTGATCGATCTGCTGAACGGGCTCTCCGGCAGCAATAGTATAAGTACCTTTTACCAGATTCTCAGAATCTTTGTTTGAATTAACTTCTCTAAATGATTTTTGAGCAGGTCCAATTCTGATACCTGAACTCTTAATATAATGTCTTTCTTCAATCTGGTTAGAAGGACAATTATTTGTTGCCAGCAGTCCGCTTTCACGGTCAACTCTAACTGTCTCGACCGGACCATGTAAGCCCTCTTTTTCAGTTGGCTCTGTTCCTTCTTTATATGGAAGAACATCAATTCTAGGTGAATATTCATTTGAAAGCAAACCGGTATATGGATCAACATCTACTTCAATTATATTATCCGGCATCTGGAAATTAATAATCGGCATATCTTCAACAGCTGCCCTCATATAATCTCCCCAGATTTGAGCTGCTTCACCACTACCTACTGTTTTAACATCATATTCCATTGAGCGTCTTGTATCTTCACCAATCCAGACACTTGTTGCAATTTGAGATGTAAAGCCAACAAACCAGGCATCAGTATAATCATTAGTAGTACCTGTTTTACCTGCAACATCACGTTCCATCTGAGCCCTGTGGCCGGTACCGTTATCGACAACACTTTTTAACATAGAAGTGATTAGATAACTATCAGCCTGGGTCATAACCATTTTGCTTTTAGGCTGGGCTTCGTAAATTAAATTATCATGTTTATCATAAACCTCTCTAATTGCATGAGGTTCTGTATATATTCCTTTATTTGCAAAAACACTATAAGCAGAAGCCATTTCTATCGGTGTAACTCCGCGGTTTAAACCACCAAGCGCCAGCGAATAATGATCATCATGACCATCAGATTCGGTGAAAGTTGAAATACCAAGTTTTTCGGTAAACTCAATTACATTTTTTACTCCGATATCCTGAATTAATTTAACTGCAGCTATGTTAACAGAATTTGTAAGGGCAGTATTTAAATTAATTAAACCTCGGTAGCGGTCACCATAATTTCTGGGCCAGATACTTAATTCATTTCCTTTATTACTCTCTGATGCCAGCATTGGTAGATCATTAATTATTGAACCTGTGGTATAATCTCCTTCAATTAAGACTGTAGAATAAACAAAGGGTTTAAAGGCTGAACCCGGCTGTCTTACCGCCTGATAGGCTCTATTGAACTGATCAGTACCTCGACCTCCAACCATAGCCCTAATAGCACCACTATTAACATCTAAACTAACTAATGATAGTTGGGGCTGTAAATTCTGACTGCCGCTGCTCTGAAAAGAAGGGATAAAACCATTTTCAATCTTATTATTAATTGTATCTTCAGCTAATTTCTGCATTTCAGGATTTAAAGTAGTATGTACTTTTAAGCCACCATTATAAACTAAGGAAGCACCAAAACGGTCAATTAGCTGATCTCTGACATAAAGAGTAAAATAATGAGCTGTATTTTCCAGTTCTTTTTCTTTAACAGTATCTAAGTTTAATTCAGCATTTTTAGCCTGGTCTCTTTTAGTTTTAGTGATGTAATCTAAGTCATACATTCGATCTAAAACTATATTTCTCCTTTTAATAGCTAATTTTGGATTGCGCAGAGGAGAATAATTATTAGGTGACTGTGGTAAACCAGCAATTAAAGCTGATTCTGCAAGTGTTAAATTTGCTACACTTTTGCCAAAATACTGCAGTGAAGCTGTTTCAACTCCATAGGCACTGTGACCTAAAAAGATTTCATTTAAATACATTTCTAGAATCTCAGATTTGGTATACATTCTTTCAAATTGAATGGCTAAATATGCTTCCTGAATCTTACGCAGATAATTTTTATCTAAGCTTAAAAAAGCATTTCTTGCTAACTGCTGGGTAATTGTACTTGCACCCTGATCAAGTAAATCGCCCTTCATTATATTATTAACCATTGCTCTACCGATTCCCCAGAAATCAATACCGTGATGAACATAAAATTTAGTATCTTCAATCGCTATAATTGCATTTTTCAAATCTTCCGGTATTCTTTCTAAGGGGACGTAGACTCTATTTTCTTTAAATAATTTTGTTAAAAGTTCACCATCAGCATCATAAATCATTGTTGCTTCACTTGAACCTTTATAATCTGTAATATCAGGAGTATCCTGTATTATCCAGGTGACAGCACCCAAAATAGCGCCTGTGCTCAGGGCAAAAATAATTAAAAAAGTTATTAAAAATATTGCCTTTGTTTTTTTCTTCATCACTTAACCTCCCGTCACTAAAATATTATAACATAAAACAGCTGTTTATGGTACCCCTTGTTGTTAATTAATCTATCTGTTATAATGTAAAGACAAAGGATACAGGAGGTGAAGTACCTGTTGC
>Ga0163219_100329_pt1 | contig 12911 bp, 10 predicted proteins | sample MSEWel2016_04_06_FD_113150 | JGI IMG/M metagenome (GOLD analysis project Ga0163219, IMG submission 113150) | Subsurface microbial communities from deep shales in West Virginia, USA - MSEEL Well Study Marcellus 3H_2016_04_06 ...
AGGCGAGCAGGCCCGCCACGACGCCCGTGGCGCTGGCGTTTCCCGTCGCCCGCGCCTCCAGAACCTGGAACACCGTCAGGACCAGCGCCAGGGCCAGGAGACCAAAGCCGACCAGCAGGACGCCGGACGCGCCACCGATCACGGCCAGGACGCCTCCCAGCAGCCCGGCCAGACCAAGCGTCCGCAAGCCGGCGGCGCGGCCGCCCTCCGGGGCGTCGCGGCTGCGCCAACCCCGCTCCAGGCCGATCAGCAACCCCACAGCCAGGGAGACAAGCAGTCGCCCCAGGATCTCGATCATCGACAACAGGGCCTCCGAACAATGGCAAACAACCGCTCCCCTTGAGGGGTCATCTCGCCGCAGAGCGGGGCCTTGTCAGGGACCGAGCCGCTTCCCCTAACGCTGCGGCGACTCGACGAGCGCGTTCGGCAATTCGTCAGGATTGTCCGATCCTGCGGGGAAGTGCTGCGCCAGCAGCCGACCGCAGCGTTCGATGGCCGCCACGAAACCATCGGCCGGCCGGCCAGCCCTGACTCCCGCGACCAGGTCGGCGATGGCGGCCTCCCAGTCTGAAGCCGCCACCTTCTCATCAATGCCCACGTCCGCGAGGATTTCCGCCTGCCGCTCGCCGAGCGAGGCGAAGATCAGAACCCCCGTCCGCTCACGCGTCTTGTGCAGGCCGCTTGCGAAGAACTGCTGCACGGCCCGCTCGCGCACCCGCGCCCGCTTGAGCGAGCTCGGGGTCAAGCTGCGGCGGACGGGCGGGACCAAGGCGACCGCGAAGATCCCCACGAACAACAGGCACTGCAGCAAGGCGTAGCCGGTCAGGGCGGTGAGCACCGGCGCATGCGGAGCCGCGGCTTGCGCAGCCGCCCAACCGCCCGGCGCGTCGAAGTGGCGCAGCGCCGCGGTGACTTTCAGCAACGCCAAGCCCGCCAGGGGCAGGACGAGCGCGCCGAGCGCGGCCCAGGCGAGCGGCGTCTCGGCATAGGGCGAAGCTTCGTCGATCACCACGCAGACGATCTCGCCGCGGGTCTTGGCCTCCGCGGCGGCGACCGCGTCAGCGATGCGCTCATGGTCGGCTGAGGTCATAAGCATGCTACCAGCGTCCCGAGGCGCCGCCGCCGCCGAACGAACCGCCACCGCCGCGGAATCCCCCGCCGCCGTGTCCTCGGCCGCCGTGACCGCGGCCACCATGACCGGCGCTCATCAGCAGAAGAAGCGGCAGCAGCCACATGTCCATGCGGTGACCTCGCCGGCCGGTGATCATCCCGAAAATCCCCATCACCACCCAAAGTCCAAGCAGGACCAGGACGACGGTCGGTACGGAACCGTCGGCGCTTGTCCGCTGCTGGGCGCTGGCTGCGACTCTCGCCCTGGCCTCACCGTCCGGCAACGACAGCTGCTCGATCAGCGCGTCCGCGCCCGAGACGACGCCGCCTTCGAAGTCCCCGGACCTGAACCGGGGCAAGACCCGCTCCTGCAGGATCACGGTGGCCAGCGCGTCAGTCAGCACGCCTTCCAGCCCGTAGCCCACCTCGACACGGACGCGTCGCTCTGCCGGCGCGACGATCAAGAGCACCCCGGTGTTGCGTCCCCTCTCGCCGATGCCCCAAGCCCGGCCCAGCTGGTAGCCGTAGTCCTCGATCCCCTGGCCCTGCAGAGAGGGCAGCGTGACCACCACCAGCTGCCGAGAGGTCTGGACCTCGAGCGCCTCCAGCTTGGCGGTCAGCGCCGCTTCCGTCGGCGCCGACAGAATGTTCGCGCCATCCACCACCCGACCGGTTAGGCTCGGGAAGGTCAGCGCCGCGGCGGCGGCGGTGCAAACGAGCAAACCGACAAGCAGCGACAGGGCCGCCGCGAATCGCGAGCGCGCCTGGATCGTCATTGCGGAGGCGCGGCGGGGGCAGCGTCCGTGTTCGGCGCCGGCGGGGCGAAACTCACCGACGGCGCCGCCTGGGACGACGGCGTCGCTTGGAAGAGTTGCATCGGCTGGGCGGACGCATAGGCGGTCTTCGCCCAGATGATGGTGGGGAAGGTGCGCAGGCTGGTGTTGTAGTCACGCACCGCCTCGTTGTAGTCGCGGCGCGCGACGGCGATCCGATTCTCCGTCCCCTCGAGCTGGCTCTGAAGCGCCAGGAAATTCTGGTTGGATTTCAGGTCCGGATAATTCTCGCTGATCGCCAGGAGACGACCAAGGACGCCCGTGAGCTGGTTCTGAGCCGCCTGGTAGCGCTGGAACGCGGCCGGGTCGGTGACGGTCGAGGCGTCGACCCGGACCTGGGTCGCCGAGGCGCGGGCTTGCACGACCTCGCGCAACACAGTGCGCTCCTGCGCCGCATACCCGCGCACCGTTTCCACCAGATTGGGGATCAGGTCCGCGCGGCGCTGGTATTGGCTCTGCACGTCCGCCCAGCTCGCCCGCGCCTTCTCCTGTTTGGTCGGGATGGTGTTGATCCCGCAGCCCGCCAGGGCGACGGGTATCAAGAACAGCGCGCTCAGACGCGCTAGACGTCGGATCAGTGATGTCACGTTGCTCTCCCGTGGACATGCGTCGCCAACAAGCAGCTTGGCTGTCGAGCAAATGACGCCAGGGGCGCGAGCGGATTACACCTGCGCCAACCGAGGCCTTCCTCCGAGGGTCAGGAGGGACGCCGCCGGCTGGCCCGCCAAGACCGGGGTGGACCGCTCGTGACAGGGCGAGGTCGGCGTGGACCGGCCAGGCGGAGCGTTCAGTGAGAGGGTGATCCCGGACCGGCTTGGAAGCGACCACAGCCCGCCCGCACCTGTTGCACCAGATCGGCCCAGATCCGAACATTGGCGTCGGCGGCGTCAGCCAGGCACTCGGTAATCTGTGTCTTCAGGCGCAGGGCCGCGTCGAGCTCGTGGACGCTCGCCAGTTGCCCGGCCAGGCCCGCCAGCCGGTGCTCGGCGTGCTGCAAGCTTTCACGCTGCAGCGTGCAGGCCTGCACGAACGCTTCGTGCGTCTCGCCGCCGAACGCCCGGACGGCCGACAGCGTCAGTCCCGCAGCCGTAGGCGAGCGAGCGGCGCGGACCTCGGGACCGCCAAGCGTGCGGCCAATCACGGCTGCAGGAGCCGAACCGCGGTGTCTGCTGGACTTTGTCATTGGGCGTGGAACCTTGTGCGTGAGCTCCACCCGCCCGAGGGTTGGACCATACTCCGAACTTCGGATGTCATTCCTGCCTCGCGGCGTTGGATGAACGGCGCGTGTCGCCGCTGCCTGGCCAAGGTCCGCTTCGGCGCCATCGCCGCACGCCCCCGGCGTCGCTTCCATGACGCAGGACCTGGTCTCTCCTTACGTGGGCGCGTCCGGATCCGGGGCGGCGCCGCTATTCGTCCCTAGCGGCATCCTGCCCAGGGGAGCCGGGCGCCTCCGGACCGGGCGGGCGTGCTGGCATCATCGGACCGATGCCTCGCTCCCTGCAGGCACGCGCGTTCCCATCCGCTCGTCGCGTCGAGACGGCCGGCAGGGACCCTGCCCCGCCCGACGCGCCTCATGTCCTTGCCGTGCGGCGCCGCCGGCCGAGCGTTGGCGGGACGATCCCGCTCGGCGGGGGCGCAGGCGGCATGGTTTTCGCGCGATTTCTCGCGGCAAAGCTGAAAGGTTCGCGACGCGCGTGCGTCAAGCCAGCTGAACGGCAGGAGAGTCCGATGAAAGCCTTGGTGTACGGCGGGCCCGGGCAAAAGTCGCTGGAAGATCGACCCAAGCCCGAGCTTCAGGCGCCGGGGGACGCGATCGTGCGGATTGTCAAGACGACGATCTGCGGGACAGACCTGCACATCCTCAAGGGCGATGTCGCGACCTGCGCGCCGGGGCGAATCCTCGGCCACGAGGGCGTGGGGATCGTCGACTCCGTCGGCGCCGCGGTCACCGCCTTCCGCCCGGGGGACCATGTCCTGATCTCCTGCATCTCGGCCTGCGGCAAATGCGATTACTGCCGGCGCGGCATGTATTCGCATTGCACCACGGGCGGCTGGATCCTCGGCAACGAGATCGACGGCACCCAGGCCGAATACGTCCGCACGCCCCATGCCGACACCAGCCTCTATCCGGTCCCGGCCGGCGCCGATGAGGAGGCGCTGGTCATGCTGAGCGACATCCTGCCCACCGGCTTCGAATGCGGAGTGCTCAACGGCAAGGTCGCGCCGGGCGGGACGGTGGCCATCGTGGGCGCCGGACCGATCGGCTTGGCCGCCCTGCTCACCGCCCAGTTCTATTCGCCCGCCGAGATCATCATGATCGACCTCGACGACAACCGGCTGGGGATCGCCCGGCAGTTCGGCGCGACCCAGACCATCAACAGCGGGGACGGCCGCGCGGCCGAGACGGTGAAGGCGCTGACCGGCGGCCGCGGCGTCGACACCGCGATCGAAGCGGTCGGCGTGCCGGCGACCTTCGAGCTTTGCCAGGACCTGGTCGGCCCGGGCGGGGTGATCGCCAATATCGGCGTGCATGGCCGAAAGGTCGATCTGCACCTGGATCGGCTGTGGTCGCAGAACATCGCCATCACCACGCGACTGGTGGATACGGTGTCGACGCCCATGCTGTTGAAGACGGTGCAATCCAGGAAGCTCGACCCGAGCCAGCTCATCACGCATCGCTTCAGGCTCGATGAGATTCTCGCCGCCTACGACACCTTCGCCCGCGCCGCGGACACCCAGGCGCTGAAGGTAATCATCGCGGCCTAGCAGGACGACTGACGGAGTTGCGCAAGTGACCGCGGGACAGCACCCGGATTTCACGCGGCTTGTCGATCTGCTTGGCGCCCCCGGCGCCGGGCCGACGCGCGCGCGGCGTCCGCTCTATGCCGATCTTCTCCCGCCCTGCAACGACGCCTGTCCGGCGGGCGAGAACATCCAGGCCTGGCTCGCGCATGCGCAAGCCGGTCGCTATCGCGAAGCCTGGCTGGCCCTGGTCGAAGACAATCCCCTGCCCGCGGTGCATGGCCGCGTCTGCTATCACCCCTGTGAAAGCGCCTGTAACCGAGCCCAGCTCGACAGTTCGGTGTCGATCCACGCGGTCGAGCGCTTCCTCGGAGACGTGGCGGCGGCGCAAGGGTGGACCCTGCCGATTCGGCAGCCGCCCTCCGGCAAGCGGGTGCTCGTCGTCGGCGCAGGCCCGAGCGGCCTGTCGGCCGCCTATCACCTGGCGCGGCTCGGACATGACGTGGAGATCCGCGAGGCGGCTCCGCAGCCCGGCGGCATGATGCAGTTCGGCATCCCGGCCTATCGGCTGCCGCGCGCCGATCTGCTGAAGGAGGTCCAGACGATCGAGGCGATGGGCGTCAGGATCGTCCTCAACCACAAAGTCGAGGACGTGCTTGCGGAGAAGGCCAGCGGCGGTTTCGACGCCGTCTTCCTCGCCATCGGCGCCCAGATCGGCAAGCGCATCGACCTTCCGGCCAGCGACGCTGCCCGGCTCGTGACGGCGGTCAGTCTGCTGCGCGGCGTCGCCAGCGGCGAGGCGCCGAAGCTCGGCCGCCGCGTCGTCGTGTACGGGGCCGGCAACACCGCCATGGACGCGGCGCGCAGCGCCAAGCGCCTCGGCGCGGAGGAAGCCCTCATCGTCTTCGTCTCCGATCGTGCGCACATGGGAGCCCACGCCTTCGAGGCGCAAGAGGCCGTCGAGGAAGGCGTGAAGATCAAGTGGCTGACGCGCCTCGACGCGCTCGAAGGAACCGAACTCACGGTCGAGCGCATGGAGCTCGACCTCGACGGCCGGCCGCAGCCGACAGGACGCTTCGAAACCCTCGCCGCCGACGCGGTCGTGCTCGCGCTGGGGCAACAGGTGGAGCGGGTCTTGCTGGAGAAGATTCCGGGCGTCGCGTTCCAGTCAGACGGCGCGGTCGTCCTCGATCAGAAGATGATGACCGGTCATCCCGGGATTTTCGCCGGCGGCGACATGGCGCCGGGCGCCCGGACCGTCACGACGGCGGTCGGCCACGGGAAGGCCGCCGCGCGGCGGATCGACGCCTGGTTGCGCGCCGACGATGTCCCCGCGGCGCAAAGGTCGCCGGTCGTCTCCTTCGATATGCTGCACCTGCCGGTCTACAGCGACGCCGAGCCGAGCGTACAGCCGGTGATTGCGCCGGCTGATCGCACGACCGGTTTCGCGGAAATCCAGGCCGGGCTGAGCGAGGCCGCCGCCCGGTTTGAGGCCAGACGCTGCCTGTCCTGCGGCAACTGCTTCGAGTGCGATCAGTGCTACGCGGCCTGTCCCGAGCAGGCGATCGAGAAGCTCGGGCCCGGCCGGCGTTACCGCTACCTGTACGATCGGTGCACCGGCTGCGCGGTCTGCTTCGAAACCTGTCCCTGTCACGCGATCGAAATGATCCCGGAACCCGGAAGAGGGTGAGCGCCCCATGCGGACCGCGGTCGAGCCGCCTCAGACGGACACGATGGACGGCAATACCGCCGTTGCGCATGTCGCCTATCGCGTCAACGAGGTCTGCGCGATCTATCCGATCACGCCGTCGTCGACCATGGCCGAACTGGCGGACGAATGGGCGGCGCAGGGGCTATGCAACATCTGGGGCCATATCCCCGTCGTGCAGGAAATGCAGAGCGAAGGCGGCGCTGCAGGGACGGTCCATGGCGCGCTGCAATCGGGCGCCCTGACGACGACGTTCACCGCGTCCCAGGGGCTGATGCTGATGCTGCCCAACATGTTCAAGATCGCCGGGGAGCTGACCTCGACGGTCTTCCATGTGGCGGCGCGGGCGCTCGCCACCCAGGCCTTGTCGATTTTCGGCGACCACTCCGACGTGATGGCCACGCGCACGACCGGCTTTGCGCTGCTTTCCTCTGCCTCCGTCCAGGAAGCCCACGACGCGGCGCTGATCGCGCAAGCCGCGACGCTTCAGGCCCGGGTGCCGTTTGTGCACTTCTTCGACGGCTTTCGCACCTCGCACGAGATCAACAAGATCGAGCTGCTGTCGGACGCGCAGATCCGGGCGATGATCGACCAGGACCTCGTGCGCGCGCATCGCGCCCGGGCGCTCAATCCCGAGCACCCGTTCGTTCGCGGCACAGCCCACAATCCGGACACCTTCTTCCAGGCGCGTGAGACGGTGAATCCCTACTACGCCGCCGCGCCGGCGATCGTGCAGGCCACGATGGACCGTTTCGCCGCACTCACCGGGCGCGCCTACAGGCTCTTCGAATACGAGGGGCCGGCGGACGCCGAACGCGTGATCGTGCTGATGGGTTCGGGCGCCGAGACCGCCCGTGAAACCGCCGGGGCCCTGCGGCAGGCCGGTGAGCGGGTCGGCGTCCTGCAGGTGCGTCTCTACCGTCCGTTCGCCGCCGAGCAGTTCCTCGCCGCCCTGCCGCAGACCTGCCGCATGATTGCGGTGCTGGAGCAGACCAAGGAGCCCGGGGCGCTCGGCGAGCCGCTCTATCTGGATGTCGTGACCGCGCTGGCCCAGGCGGTCGGCCGCGGGCAGCGCAAGATCATGCCGCGGGTGATCGGGGGGCGCTACGGCCTGGGATCGAAGAACTTCAACCCGGCCCAGGCCAAGGCCGTCTTCGACGAGCTCAGCAAGGCCGAGCCCAAGGCCAGCTTCACCGTCGGCATTGAGGATGACGTGTCGCTGACGAGCCTGACGGTTGATCCGTCGTTTTCGCTGGAGCGGGACGATGTCGTCCGGGCGCTCTTCTTCGGGCTGGGCTCCGATGGCACGGTCGGGGCCAACAAGAACAGCGTCAAGATCCTCGCCGAGGATCCCGACAGGTTTGCGCAAGGCTACTTCGTCTACGATTCCCATAAGTCCGGGGCGCAGACGATCTCGCACCTGCGCTTCGGCGGCCGGCCGATCCGCGCGCCCTACCTGATCGAATCGGCCAACTTCATCGCCTGCCACCAGGCGCATTTCCTGGAGCGGATCGACGTCCTGCGATTGGCGGCCGATGGCGGCGTCTTCCTGCTCAACACGCCGCATGGACCGAACGTCGTCTGGGATCACCTGCCGCGGGCTCTGCAGGCGCAGATCCTGGAGAAGAGGCTGCGCGTCTTCGTGATCGACGCGTCCAAGGTCGCGCGCGCCGTCGGTCTTGGGGGCCGCATCAACACGGTCTTGCAGACCTGCTTCTTCGCGATCTCCGGCGTGCTGCCGCGCGAGGAAGCGATCCGGCGGATCAAGCAATCGATCGAAGACAGCTACAGCGTTCAAGGCGAGGCGGTGGTGCGGCAGAACTTCGAGGCCGTCGATCAGGCGCTCGCCAATCTCTTTGAGGTGGCTCTGCCAACCGCGGTCACCAGCGCCTTCGACCGCCCGCCGATCGTACCGGCCGGCGCCCCCGCCTTCGTCCACGACATCACCGCCCAGATCATGCGCGGGCGCGGCGACGACATCCGGGTCGGCCAGATGCCCGTGGATGGGACCTTCCCCTCGGGCACAGCCGCCTTCGAGAAGCGCAACATCTCCGATGTCGTGGCGTCCTGGGACCCCGACCTGTGCATCCAATGCGGCCAGTGCGGCTTCGCCTGCCCGCACAGCGTGATCCGAGCCAAGTACTATGACGAAGGCGCGCTCGCGAAGGCGCCGGCCGGGTTCAAGTCGGCTCCGGTCAACACCCGCGGCAATCCGAACGTGCGGTTCTCGCTTGAGGTCTATCTGGAGGACTGCACCGGCTGCGGCGTCTGCGTCGAGGTCTGCCCCGCCCACAGCCCCCTCGAGCCCGACAAGAAGGCGATCAACCTCACCGACAAGGCGCCGATCCTCAAGCCCGGCCGCGCCGGCATCGCCTTTTTCGAGACCCTGCCGGTCAATGACCGCGCCGGGGTCGATTTCGCCAATGTGCGCGGCGTCCAGTTTCTCGAGCCGCTGTTCGAGTTCTCCGGCGCCTGCGGCGGCTGCGGGGAGACCCCGTACCTCAAGCTGCTGTCCCAGCTGTTCGGAGATCGGCTGCAGATCGCCAACGCCACCGGTTGTTCTTCGATCTATGGCGGCAATCTGCCGGTGACGCCGTGGACCAAGGACGCCGCCGGCCGCGGACCGGCCTGGTCGAACTCCCTGTTCGAGGACAACGCCGAGTTCGGCCTCGGCTTCCGCCTGGCCGCCGACAAGCATCGGGAGATCGCAAGGGCGTTGCTGCGTCAGCTGGCGCCTCGTGTCGGCGAGGATCTGGCGAGCGCGATCCTGGCCGCCCCTCAGGAACTCGAATCCGAACTGCGCGCGCAGCGCGCGCGCGTCGAGATGTTGAAGTCGCGACTGGCCGCTCTGCACGACGAGGCGTCGCGCGACCTCTTGTCGGTGATCGATCACTTGGTCCGCCGCAGCATCTGGATCGTTGGCGGCGACGGCTGGGCCTATGACATCGGCTACGGCGGCCTCGATCACGTGCTGGCGAGCGGCCGCGACGTCAATCTGCTGGTGCTCGACACCGAGGTCTACTCCAATACCGGCGGACAGGCCTCAAAGGCGACCCCGCTGGGCGCGGTGGCCAAGTTCGCCGCCGCCGGCAAGCGTGTGGCGCGCAAGGACCTCGCGCTGCAGGCCATCGCCTACGGGGACGTCTATGTTGCGCAGGTGGCGATGGGGGCGAACCCGCAACAGACGCTGCTCGCCTTCCGGGAAGCTGAAGCCTATCCAGGCCCCTCGCTGATCCTCGCCTACAGCCATTGCATCGCCCACGGTTTCGACCTGCGCTATGGCATGCAGCAACAGGATCTTGCGGCGGCGAGCGGCTACTGGCCCCTGTTCCGGTTCAACCCGGCCATGCGGACCGCGGGCGAACGGCCGTTTCGCCTGGACTCGCCCCGGCCAACGATCCCGTTCAAGGCCTACGCTTATAACGAACTGCGATACCGCGCCCTCGCCGGCGCCGATCCGGCCGCGGCCGAAGAGCTGCTCGCCAGGGCGCAGCAGGTCGTCACCGAGAAGTACCGTCAGTACGAGGAGCTGGCGAGTCGGGGCGGAGAGTGCTTCCACCCTGACTGCGGGCATTCGCGCGTTGAAGGACCTTCGGCGTGACGCGCCTTCCAGAATGGAGCCTGCGATGGACCTGACCACGCGCTACATGGGCCTGCAGCTGCGCAATCCCGTGATCGCCTCGGCCTCGCCGCTCAACGGCGAGCTTGGGACCTTGCGAGCGCTCGAGGACTACGGCGCGGGAGCCGTGGTGCTGCCGTCGATCTTCGAGGAACAGGTGCTCGCCGAGCGCAGGCGGCTGGAGCAACTCGCCTCGCCCTCTGCGAGCGGGTTCGCAGAAGCCCAGACCTACTTCCCCGCCTACGCGGGCTACGGCTTCGGGGCGGAACGATATCTGGACATCATACGCCGGGCCAAGACGGCCCTCCAGATTCCGGTGATCGCCAGCCTGAACTGCGTGACCGCCGAAGGGTGGGCCGGCTATGCGCGCGAGCTGGAGAGCGCCGGGGCGGATGCACTCGAGCTCAACATCCATTTCATCTCCACCGATCTGTCGCTGACCGCGCCAGAGGTCGAGCAACATCACCTCCACGCGGTGAGGTCCGCGAAGGCCGCTGTCGACATCCCCGTCGCGGTGAAGATCGGCCCCTATTTCAGCGCCCTCGGCTCGATGGCGCAGGCGTTGGGTGGGGCCGGCGCCGACGGACTGGTCCTGTTCAACCGCTTCTATCAGCCGGACATCGACGTCGTGACCCTGCGCCACTCGCTGGGAGTCGAACTCAGCACGCCCGCCGAGATGCGTCTTCCGCTGCTGTGGATCTCCATCCTGCGGGGCCGAACGCCGATCTCCCTGGCGGCGAGTACGGGCGTCGACTCCGCCGAGGACGTGTTCAAATATCTCTTGGCCGGCGCCGACGCCGTGATGACGACTTCCGCCTTGCTGCGGCATGGCTTGCGTCACATGGGCGTTCTGGTGAACGGACTGGGCGCCTTGCTCGCCGCGCGCGGCGTCGATCGCGTCGACGAGGTGCGAGGGCGGATGAGCCAGCAGTCCCTCGGCGACGCAGCCCCTCACCCCCGCGAACATTACATCCGCATGCTGCAGAGTTACCGCGTCGCGCAGGCCTCATAGTACGCAGTGGCTCGATCAGGCCGCAGCGACGATCTTGGTGATCGGGCGGGCCGCCGGCGGTCCGGCTAGCACTCAGCTTCAGGAGGCTTTCGCGCCGGGGGGGTGTCCCCCGCCTCTCACAGTGTCTCGAGCGCGGGTCAGGCGGGCTTCGACCCAGCCGAGGAGCGGGGCGCGAAGTGCCGTTTGTCGCGCTTGCACCAAGGCTCCTCGGTGTAATCCCTGCCTCCCGGCCGCGTCCCTAGGACAGCCGCGCGTCCTCGCCGCGACCGCACGGACCGCTTCCGGCGAGGCCCACGAAGGAGATCGCCATGGGTTGGCTGTCGAACAACTGGATTTGGGTCCTGCTGATCGCCCCATTCGTCGCCCTTTCTCTCTTCAGTCACGGCCATGGTTATGGCGGCAGCCGGCGCTCGCTGCGCCCGGCGCAGAAAGCTGGGCACGACGGCGGCGACGCCCCGTCAGCCGCGCCGCGCGCCGGCGAATCCGCCCCGCGCGACCAGCGCCGCCGGCGGCGGCGCGGATGCTGAAGGTGTCGGCCCGGTATCCCGTCCCCGGCCGGTGCTGCGGCGGACCCGGCCGGAGCCATGGGTCAGCCCCCTTCTCTGAGACAGATGACCGACAGGAAAGCGCGAACCATGGGTGAGACAGACAGGATCCGGGTGGGAGTGGCGGGCTATGGGGTGATCGGCAAGCGCGTGGCCGCCGCCGTGACCGACCAGGCGGACATGACGCTGACCGGCGTGGCGGATGTCAGCGCCGACTGGCGGCTGAGGACGGCTGCGCAGAAGGGGTACGCCCTGTTCAGCGCCAGTCGCGAGGCCGACGGAGCCATGAGACAGGCGGGACTGCTCATAGCCGGGGACCTGGAAGACCTGGTCGACGCCGTCGACGTCATCGTCGATTGCACGCCGAAGCGGGTCGGGGCGGCCAACGCCGAGCTCTACCGGCGCAAAGCCAAACCGTTCATCGTCCAGGGCGGCGAAAAGCACGACGTCACCGGGCATTCCTTCGTCGCCGAAGCGAGTTATGCAGGCGCGCTGGGGCGGACGGCGACGCGCGTGGTCTCCTGCAACACCACATCGATCGTTCGCACGCTCACCGCGCTGAAACGCGCCGGGCTGCTGAACCGAGCGCGGGGAACCTTGCTGCGCCGGGCCACAGATCCCTGGGAGAGCGACCGCGGCGGCATCATGAACACGCTGGCGCCCGAACCCGACATTCCGAGCCATCAAGGTCCCGACGCGCAAAGCGTCGATCCCGATCTCGATGTGGTGACCATGGCGGTCAAGGTTCCGGAGACCATCGCGCACCTGCATTATTGGTCTGTCCAGATGACGCGCCCCGCCGACAAGGCCGAGGTCCTCGCCGCCTTTGGCGCGTCGTCGCGGATCGCGCCCATCCAAATGGCCGACGGTCTTACGGCGCTGAACAGCGTCAAGGAGTTGATGGCGGACCTCGGGAGGCCACACGACAACCTTTATGAAGTGGCGCTCTGGACCGACATGCTCCGCGTGCAGGGCGATGAGCTCTTCTACGCCTATATGGTCGACAACCAGGCCATCGTGATCCCCGAGACGATCGACGCCATCCGTGCCCTGAGCGGCCGGATCGTCGACCCCGCCGCCTCGATCGCGATGACCAACGCCAGCCTGGGGATCGGCGCACTTCAAAGCTTGGCCTCTCCCAACTAGGGGGGCCGAATCGGATTGCGCCTGCGCAGCGACCCCGCCCGAACGGGCCGTGATCCACGGCAGACGGCGGCCGAGGGAGGCCTTTTCGTTGGCTGAGCTGTGATCAGAGTGCACTCCAGCCGCGCGGCCGCAGTCCTGGGAACCTCGGCTGCGCTATCGAGGCCTCGACGTGAGCGTTCAGGACGTCATTCATGAC